>Ga0157358_1000011_pt1 | contig 75274 bp, 76 predicted proteins | sample AttcapACBM2_FD_111484 | JGI IMG/M metagenome (GOLD analysis project Ga0157358, IMG submission 111484) | Fungus gardens microbial communities from leaf cutter ant in Botucatu, State of São Paulo, Brazil - Atta capiguara ACBM2 | ecosystem: Host-associated > Fungi > Mycelium > Unclassified ... | reverse complement strand
TTCTTTGTAATCCGGTAAAAGTTTGTCTTTGGTTTCTTGATGCTCATAAGCCGTCCAACCTGGTTCCAAAACTTGTGTTCCTAGGGCTTGAAAAAGAACTGGATCATTCCCAAACTCCAACTGAAGCTCCACTTTGGTTTTAGCCAGCACTTGATCTGGCGCAAACATTAAGAGCGTACGTCTTGCGACCTGCTCATAAACTAGGCGCTCTTTTGCGGATAGTTTATTCAAATCAGGTAAGGTTTCTGTTGGAATCAAAGCATAATGCGGATTCGTTTTCGCAGCGTTCACATACTTTTTCCGAGGTGTAAGATTTACAGCCTCGAAATCCAGACCAATAAGTTGCTGCAAATTTTTTCGCAGTGCCTTGAGATACTGGAACTCGTCTTCACTAATATGAACAGAATCTGTTCGGGGATAAGATAAATACCCATCTTCCCCTCCTTTACGTAAGCGTAGTTCCTCTGCTGTTCTCTGCGTTTCATCTGAGGCAAGGCCATGTTTTTCAGACATATAGGTTTGAAAATTGGTCAAATTAAACAAGTTCGGGGCTTTTTTCTGTTCCTCATTTGATTCAATCGCAGAAATCGGAACCTGTGTCTCAAAAGCTTGAACCAAATTTTCCGCATCACTTCGCGTTAAGTTGTTCGCCTCTCCCCCAAAATTCAAATTTGATGTGAACACGGTTTGAAAATAATCAACCGCTTCAATTTTCCAAAATTTCTTTGGAACATGCGTTTGAATCTCTCGTTCCCGGTCCAGTATGATTTTCATAATGGGAAGCAAAACCCGGCCGACAGAAATTTTTTCTAAAGCTTTCTTACCATTTGACAATTTTGTCTCAGAGAGCTGCCCTAAAGCTCTTAGTTTATGTCTAAGATAAGGCGTCAAATTGGCCACTCCAATTAACCAATCGGCACGTCGTCTAGCATCTGCGGCCAGATAAAAACCGTAAGTCTCCTCTGGTTTCTTGAGTTCATTATAGGCTTTCAAGATACCTGCTTTAGTAGAGGTGCCAACCCAGAGACGGTGCTTAATCTTAGAATCGCTTCCCGGTATTTTATGGATCATCGTATAAAAGAGGGATTCTCCTTCTCGGTCTCCGTCTGTCCCAATTACAATTTCATCACACCAACTCACTTCTTTCTTCAAATTCTTAAACAACCGCTCTTTCATCTTTTTAAGACTGCCTTCTTGTGTAGATGAATAGCCAAATTCGTAATCCTCAAACTTTGGATACAAAGGTAAATTCTCTAAGTCCATATAAGCCGCTTTTGCTTCATTTACAATCTCAAAAAGGTGACCTGCACAATAAGCGATATGCAAGTGTTCATTTACAACGTAAGTGTCCCCTACCTTTTTCGCTCGTCCCAAGGCTTTGGCATAACCTTCAGCCTGTTCTCGTTTCTCTGCAATAATGAGTCGTTTTTCCATGTCATTCCTCAATTTCTAAGAGAAGAACAGGATCATCTGTCTCCTGCCGTTCAGATTCTTCTAAAATCACTGCCATTTGTCGCTCAAAATTCTCTACCGTGCCTAAATCATCGTCACACCGTAAAGTACCGTCCACAGACTCATAAGCAATCATCAAATCCAGTGCGTTGGTTAAGGTCACTTTAAATTCTTTTTTCATCGCTTGCCTTTCTCATTGTCAAACCTCATTTTTCAAAATGATTTTCATTAGTTTCATCATACATTTTCGCCAAAATCTCTGTGCTAATTCCACAAATTTTTGCGATTTTTTTCGCTTTATTAAAATTTTGTTTTTCAATATTTACTTTTAAACATTGCTTCAAAAGTACATTTTATAATGAAAAAATAATTTTATTATAATGTCAAATTCCATTTTTTTTGCCCTTTTTCTTTTGTTTTAGAGAAGTCACACATTATTTTCATCTCAATTTCTCCCTCTTATCTCCGCTGTCCTAAAGAAAAACGACATCCAGCAAAATATACTGCATTTCTAGTGCAAATAAACCAACATCACAAGCAAACACACACAGCTTCATACAATCTATCCTTCACTTTTTGATAAGCTCTCAGCGTCCTTTCATGAAAACAGGAGCTGGAACAGGGCTAGGTTTTTGAGTTTTCACTTGCGGGGCTTTCATTTCTTTCAACTGATCATTCCAATCTTTTGGTGAGTTTCGCCCCTGCGGAATATGTCTTTGATTACGTAAACCTTTGGCATCCAATTGTTTTTTCAAGCTTTCTGAAGTCGTATTGCCTGCTTTATCATTATCGAGTGCAATAATGATATTGTCCGGCTTCTTTCCAAACTTTTCTTCAAAGCGCTCAATACTCTTTAAGGCAATACTTTCTTTTCGCCCTTCTAAAGACTGATAAACCACTCTTGTGTCGGGAAAATTTTTGCCATAAATCTCATGGTAAGAAAGTGCATCTATCGCGGCTTCTGTAAAGACAAAAACTGCTGGAGCTTCTTTAGGCAACTGATTGCCTTGCTTAAAATTAAAGCCATGTCCTTCTCCATTCCCTGAATTGCGCCAGATACGTTTCACATACGGCATCTGCTCACTTTTAGCCTTCTCTACGGCTTTCTCTGCCGCCTCACGTGTCTTTTCTTGCCCATAATCCAAAGGCTTATCACCCGTTTGCGTAAAAGGCTTTTTAAGTAACCAGTTATACAATTTTTCGTTTGTTTCTTGATGTTCCAGTTCAATAATCGTGTGAGGGTACTGAATTTTTTCTGTTCCCTGAAGCGTAATTCCTATATCTTCATTACCTTTTGCCCAAATAAAGGCGACTTCTCCATTCTTGGTTTCTTTAAGCAAGCCTGCTTGATGAAGCATATCAATGGTTTGCGGGGCTAGTTTTCTCTCCTTCACAAGATAATTTTTAGCCCGCTCAATATCTCCTTTAAAGATTGTGGGCATCACAAATTTTTCTCTCGCTTGCGTGCTCACATCAAACGTGCCAGAACCCTCCACCTCAAGCACACTTTGTATAGCTTCATAATAACCAATATCTTCCATATACATGGCAAAGTTCACCACACCCCCAGATTTATTTCTATTGTTTCTAGGTGTGCTTCCCCAATCTGAAAAAGCATTTTTTCTTTTGGAGAATTTTATTTTAGTCCCTGTTACTTGATACTCGTCACTGGAGTTTTGATCTAACGGAATTCCTTTTGAGGCCGCATAGTCTAAAATACTTGTGTTTTTTGCGTGCAATTTTGCATCATTTGGAATTTTGACAAATTTTTTCGTCACTTTGTATAATCCTTCCTGTTTGTGTATATATTTATATGGGGCTTTATCGCTAATTTCACCCTCATCTTTATGTATAGGTTTATCCATTGAAAGCTGATTCTTTTTATCCTGTGTTTGTCTCATTGTTTTTATTTTTTCAATGCCTTCCGGAAATAAAGGAACAGTAGAATATTGATAGTCTTTTGAATGCTTAGGAAAGCTCTCAACACTGAGGATATAATCTTCTAAACCCTCTTTTATGACATCTTGGTGATTAAAAATAATTTGAGACTGCTCTTTGGGCAGTGTATTTTTTATTTCAAGGACATACTCTTCTGGGACAAAAATAGCTTTTTGATAATCCAAGCCTGGGCGCACAAAGTGCCGATTCTCTGTTTCAAACTTTGTTTCGTAAAACGTGCCTTCCGGTTTGTTTCGACCCAAATTCGCCCTTAGCGGAATATACCAACTTTCATCGTCACTATATAATCCAACAAAACTTCGGGTTGCTTTTTGCATCATCTCCTCACTCCCTGTCCTTGCGACAGTTTCTGCCACAAATCTCGGATCAATGGTCACCAATTTATAATTTGACATTCTTCCCCCTCTTTTCTATAATGGTTTTAAAAAGAAAGTCGTACAGGCACGGGTGAGCCTTGATTGCCCCATTAGAGAAGGCGATTTTCTTTTTTTATTTTAAGAGTTTGTAAGGTAAATGAGTGATAGCCGTACAAAAACGTGATGTGGTGTTTGAAAAGACAATGTTCGCCACTGCTCCCAATTAAATAATAGTCTTAAGAACACTCAGCGAGCTTTGGCTCGTTTTTCTTTCTCTTGAAATTTCTGAATCACAACAATAAGATAGCTCTTCGTGATATCACTTTTTTGTCTTGGTGTTTTATGATATGATAAATCCAAGCACTTTTATTCTCCAGATAGGTAGTGCCTCCAAGCTCGTCTCTCGTGGACGAGCTTTTGTTTCTTTGAACATGCATCATAAAGACAGTAGCCTTTTATTTTCTTATTTTTTGTGATATCATATATCCCATGACAGCTTGTCCATACTCGCAAATGGATAATAGTATGTTTTTTCATAAGCTCGTTCTTCGTGGACGAGTTTTTTATTTTCTCTTTTTGTACCTCCAAGCTCCGAAAAAATTTTTGACTCAATAATGCAACACTCTATCTTCCTATTAAAATCGGAGTTGTATCTATTAGAGGAAGTTGTGGTTTGGCTTGTCGTGGGGTCTGATGCTCAAGCTTCTGAGACTGTTTCAACTCCGGAGTAAGTTGCGCATCAATTTTCTTTACCATCGCATGCGCTGCTTTCTGTACACGCCCAAGGGATTGTCCCAACTCTTTCTCACCTTCTTTGCCTTTGTACTTTTTCATATTGTCTGTCCAAGAAGCAATATATGGAATAGCTTGTTCACTGGTGTCAATTCCATAACGGTTAGCCACTACAAAACTTGTCATCTCCGCTTCAAACTCTTGTTTGGCATACTGTTCTCCAAACATAGAAGCAGAACCTCCTTTGTGTAAAGTGGCATGAGCCAATTCATGAATCAAGGTCGTCACATTTTCTGTTGGCGTATTCAAATGATTCATCGTAATTGTCTTCCCATCGACTGTGGCAGCACCTTTAGCATTGCCAAGCGTGATGGCATTCGCATCTGGTCGTGTCTTTTTAATTTCCACACCCAGAGATTTGGCATAGAGGTTAAGCCCTTCTTCCATACTTTTCACCATTTTAGGGCTAGCCTCAAAATTCACATGACGATTTGGCATGATTTTTGGCAAACTCTCTGGTTTAATATTGGTTTGGGAAATTTCAAAAACTTTATAAGGGATAAATTTCATACTTGATTTCGCTTGAATTTCACCAGAAGCTACTTTCTGCTTTTCTTCTTTTGACCAGAATTTCTCCCAATGAGCTTGGACTTTCCCAGCTCGTTCTTTCTCAAAATAGCGGTCTTCTTGTCCTCGAATCAATGTGATTTTCGAGTGTTCCCCCTGGCGAACGGAGAGATTATCCAAAACAAGTGTTTTTGTCTCACCTGTCTTTTTATCGGTTAGAGTACGGGTCACAACATCAATATCCGCTTTTTTCACATCTAGCACTTTGGGCATATTTTTGGAAACATCCTTTGTTTTTCCCGACCACTGGTCATACGTCGCAACCATATTAGCGCCAGGCCATTGTGACTTCAAAAGCGCCAAATTTCTTGGACTTAGCTCAGGGAAATTGCTCATAAAAGCAAGATATTTGCGAAGATCTTCCGGATTCTCACTATAAGCTTTGATTTGTTCAATCGCTTGTGTCGCTAAATCTTTAGAATCGAACTGCGGTGTTTTTTCTTTTATCTCCCGCTCTTTCTGTGGAGATTTTCCATTTATAGCTTTTTCTTGTTCTTCTGGAATCTCTGCCTTTTGATTATTCGTTTTCTCTAATTCTTTTTCAGAATTTTTCATTGGATAATCTTGTGACAAATTTTCAAGTTGTTCAAGATCTTCTTCTAATTTTGTAATTTCCTTTCTTATTTGCGCAGATTGTTCCCAGCTATCTGCATAATATTTGTCTTTTTCACGATGTTCTATTTTTTCTTTCATTTTAGTAATCTGATCCTGGATGAGTTGGGGTTTTTCTGTATCAATGACTTCTTGTTCCAATCGTAAAAACTTTAATTTATAATCGAGTTTGGCTAATTCATCCCATTTGAAATTTTTTTCAAGTTCTTGTCGTTCAGCCTCTAATTTATTTATTTCTTCAGGTAAATTTTTCATCTTTTCTTTTATTGATTGCACATTTTTTTGTTCTTCATATTGAGTAACTTTCTTCAAGTCATTCTCAATTCTCAATGCGACATCTTTCTCAACAGCTTTTTCTTCCAAATATCGATACAAGCTTTTATTGTCTTCACCATTTCCAATATCCATTCTGAAGCGATCTACAGTAACGCCTTCAGATACTTCTTCAATATAATACTTGTACCAGTCATTCTTACGATAAGCAGCCATATCACGACTAAAGATTTCCTCAATCAATTCAGAAGTGATCACACGTTCCGAAAGATCCTCCTCATTACTAGATTTTTCATGGGAAGCTACAAGAAGATAATTCTTTAACGGATCTTCTGGCTGAAATTGTGACTCAATTTTCCCTGGTACTTGTAAACTTTCATAAGGAACAGTTAAACCTTCCGGCGTGATATAAGGATTGATGAAATGTTCATTTCCCATGTTCATGCCGCCTTGCATTTCTAGAATCGAAAAATTTTGCGCCTTATACTGGACAAGCACATCAATCTGAGCTTTTGCGGGTAAATAATCCGGATGTGTCAAGATTTGACGACTATTTCTGCCATCATAGACTACTAGCATGATACCTTGTTTAAGGGTTGCTTCATCCCAAACAGCCACGTTATAATCGCCATTTGTAACATCACCACTTCTATACTCAGGTTTACTCGCATCAATTCCCATTTGTCCAAGCAAAACATCATCTTCAATCTTAAAATTCTGATTACTCAACAATGTCCCATCCTCTAAAATGAATCTTGCTTGATCCCACTCGTGGGTGGTATTATATCCAGCATTGATTAACTTTTCATGTAGGTTGCTGTTCATGTCTTTTTGCAAATTACCAAAATGAGCTTCAACTTCATCCGTACGTGTCAAGGGATCATCTAAAAATTTATAGGTTAAGAGCGTCCATATTCTTGCATACTCGTCTTCCACTTTATCGTCTACGTTGAGCGCCTTAAATTTCTCTTCCTCTACATGCTCAATATGATCAAGATATGGCTCCAAATCATCAATAACACCTCTGTCATAATCAAAAAAGACACTCCTGTTATAGTCCTGTTCATTATAAGAGCGAACATATTGAATAAACTCTGTACGCTGTTTGTCATCCAACAATGCCCAGTAAGCATCCAATAATGCTGGTGCGCCTCCTTGAGCGTTCCACACTGCTATTTGTTCTGGTCTGCTCTTTTCATGTGTTGTTTTAATGAGGAGCTCTTCTAAGTTAATCTCTTGTTTATTAATCTCCAAGCCCTTTGTTTTGTCATTCATTTTTATAGCTTCCATTTCTTCACCAACTCCACTTTCTTCAAATAAATCAATTCGACCATTGCGCTGATTCATGATGTGCTCTTGCTCTAATTTCGGAAGTTTCCTAAATTCTAGTTCTTCACTGAGAGTGCGCACTGTCTCTGAAACTAGCACCTTTCGCTCAATTTCTTCAAAATTGTCTTCCCACCACAACCCAAAATCTTCTGGTGTTTTTACAGAAAATGAAGTGAGGATAACGTCTTTGTCCTTTTCATCCACTAAAGCTGCCCGAACAAAAAGTTCTTCATTACTGTCCCATTTCAAAAACTCTACGCCGTCGGTAATATCTAAATGTAAAATTCCTGTAGGGTTTTTGCTTGTCCCTTCAAACTCTGAGGCAAATGCAATACTGTGGAAGGATAAATACTCACCATTATCAAGTGTGATACTTTCTCGTTTCACTTCTTGGACATCACGTTTTGAATTCCTAATTGCTTCTTCATACTGCAACGCAGCTTCCGCCCGTTTCACTTGTTCTTGTGCGAATCGTTTCTGGTTCTCTTCTTGAATCCGTGCTTCCTTTTGGGAAATCGTTGTTTTTATGGCCTCATTTTCTATCGCAGCATGCTCTAGAAGAAGCGCCAAGTTTTCCGCTTGAGATAACTCTGGTTTCCAATAGTTTGTGATCAAATATTGCCCAAAATCATATTCCGTTTTTGTTACCCCTAGCCCTTTTACAAAATAATCTGCCCGGGCCTTTTGATTATGGTCTCTTGAAATCTGGAACAGTTTTGTATTTTCCTGCGCTCCAGTAACTCCATAGTTTTTTAAACCTTGCGCTGTCGAAAGTCCCGTCAAGTGATCATAGTCTGTTGTAAACAAAAGCCGCACCATATGCTCACGCCTTGAGTAAACCGCTTCTAACTTCTCTTGATTCGACTCCAGCCAATCCGCATGATTGGTAAGGCGACTCAAACTCTTTGCGGCACGTTGTTCAACCACTTTCCGATTTTCCGTGAAATTAGGAATGAATCCGAAAAAGGCTTCTCCCAATTGAAATTTCTCCATAGAACGTCTCCTCTCTTATCTTATTGAGATAAATTTAGAATAAAACTTTGGTCAAATCTCTGCTCTAATTCCACAAATTTTCAGCTATTTATGTGGAACTTCATCCACATCTTTATGTATGGTTTTATAGCCATAAATTCCTATAACCCCAATAAAATCAACACCTCATTTTTTTATTTTTTTCAAAAAAATTTTTTCGAGAATTTTTTATTTTCCACTTTTTTTGGAGGAAAAAACGACGCATTCTCTCCAATTTCCCCTTCAATTCACCTAGAGTCTTTGGGATAAAATTTTTGCCAACTCACACTCTGATTTCACAAATTTTTAGTAATTTATGTGGAGACTTACACCTATCTTTATGTGTTTGTTCATCCCTATAAACGCCCTCTTTTTTGACTTCTCATAATCACTCACATCTTCTACAATTCCTCCACTCTCAATTACCCTCACCTTCTTCACAGGTCGCCGAAGGCGTGAGACAGGAGAGCGATAGCTCGAGTGGCTCCTTTAATCGCCGCTAGGCGTTAAGCCAAGTGAGCTTGCTCATCTTGGGTTTCATTTTCAGGCAGTCTGTCCCCCCTGTGCGGAAAAACAAAAATAAAGAATATACGGACAACATTGAACAAGCTGTGGATAACTTTTTTTCAACGCTCTCAGTATAGCCTTTGATTCAGCACTTATGGTCTCACCGCTCCCTTGACCACCAGTTCGTCCCTCCCCTTTGAGTTCTGTGATTTCCGTCTTCTCTGACGATTGGGGAGTCAAAGTTCTCTAAACACTCCACAAGAGGGATAACTGGCCACTGAACCGCCTAGAATTTCTTCTACGGGTTCCGCCCTGTCCTTTTACATCGATACTCTTTTATACTGTATGAGTACCTGCTATTGGATGACAGCTCCGTGTCTCGCCTTTCCCTCGCAACCAGGTTTTTGCGAATGATTTCCCTATGCTATACGTTGGCTCATTACACCACTTCCTCTATTCCCCTACCAGTAAGCATTTGCGTAGGCTCATCAGACTATTCAATTGTTCAGAGTCCTTGTTTTTCGATAGCTCTGTCTATCGTGTTATTTCTAACTACGTATTTGATTATTGCTGTGTCATTATAGTTACTTTATCTGTCTCTTTCTTCACGTTGATCAGATACTTTCTTTGCATGTATCGCTTTAGCACTTGTGTGGTCTTTGAAATTCAAGTTGGCCATAATATTACTTAAAGCATCATAATTCTTCGCCATCACTTTTGAGGATGAAGCCCCGCGTTTCATGCCATATGCTCTCCATTTTTGATTAAGTTGGGTATGGAATATGCGCCCCATTTTGGCTTTAGAGTGTTTAGGTGATCTTGTTTCCTTCGCTTTAGGTTCCCCATACAATTGACGGAGTTCATCAAAGAGAGGGCCATTGGCCTTTTTATTATTCACTTGATTATTCTGATAGATTTTTCCTTTAATCCGTAAAATATCTTTTTCTTTTTGAAGTTGCAAAAGCACCTTCTTTTTATCTTTTTTGTAAATCTCTTCAATCAAAGCCTTATCCCGGGTCTGATTCAAAATTTCAAGCTCCTTGTTGATAAACTGGATTTTCTTCTCAATATTCTCTGGAATTGCTTTAGCTATGTTGAAATTTCGTGCGGAAGTATATTTGAACTGTAACTTATTACTCCGCTCTCGCTCTTCTGGAGTGAGCTTGAAACGTGGCTCTTGGGTCAGCTTAGCCAATTGGATTTTTTCCTTCAGCTTTTCTTGCGTGAATGCTTTCAAGGCTTTATTCGACTCCAAAGTTTCAAAATGTGACAGAGCAGACAATTTCTTTTTAAAGAGAATCTCGTCATCTGAAGCCTGGGAAATTTTCAATAAGTATTTGTATGTTCCAAGTTCCTTGGACGAGAGTTTACTGTCCTTCAAGTCATCCACAATTTTCTTAAAATCATTTGTGGAGAGAAAATCAATAGGTTCTTCATTTTTAGAGCCTGGCAAAGGATTTTCTTTCAATTGTTTAAGCAAACCATTCCCTAAACTGTCTCTTAAGGTTTGTTTTCGCTTGTCCAACAAAGCCTCTATATCAAATTCTTTGGAATAGGCGCCTTCATAAAGGGACAATTGCTCTTTTGTAGACTTTTCCCAACTCTCATAGTCTTGTTTTGCGACTGTATCAAGATAAGTGTCAATAAAAGCATTTAAATAAGCTTTGCAGGCTTTGAATTCTTGACGATTAGATTTGAAACTGAGTTTCCCCTCTTCAGGGAGGCGCTCTTGTGCCTCTCTCAGATAAAATTCCAATAAAAGTGAGTTTTTGGAGATTTTAGCGGGTTCCAAATGAGACAAAATAGCTTCCCGCTGGGTTCCAACTTCCATTTCTTTGAGACGTCTGTTTTGTTGGCTCTTATCATCAATTTCCAGTGTATGGTAGAGTTTCGATTTAAAACGCTCAATCGCTCTGATTTTTAGTTTCCCACGTGGCTCCATCTCCCCTGTCGCTTCGTTCAATGTCCTTTTTCGGCTGTTATGCAGCTCTGAGATTGAGACATGGACATGGATGTGTTTGGTATTCAAATGGACCGAGCCCCACCAAAATGCATCATCATGAAACCCTTCAGCTTTCAAAAAAGCGCCCATATGTTCTTGAATAGCTTCCTTCAATCTGCCTTGATCTACTTTACGTTGCTTAGCCAAGTTTTCCAATTCCTTTTTTGCCATATAGATTGCTTTGGAATTTTTACGTTTGGACCACGGCCGCTCCTTGTCTTGGGCTTCTAACCGCTTTTTATTTTGATCTGCAGCCGCAATTTTAGCCTCCAAAGGTCCATTATATTCAAGAACCCCTGTCTGTATCAGAAAACCAATATCAAATGAAACTGCGCCATTCCACAAGTTATTTCCAGCCCTTTGAGCTTGTACCAGATTATCCTTCAGCTCGTCCATCTGTTCAATGGTCATGTTCTGGCTATGGCCATTGAACAACCCTGTGCGCTTCTTATCCGCATTGATGACCGCTGTGTCTCGCTTCATATAAGCAATCATTTTTTTGTAATCTTCTGCCTCAAAATGCTCTTCAAAAGACTGCTCAGCCTGTTGCTCAATCTTTGTCGCCTCTTCTCGGTTAGTGTACTCCGCGAACCGCCGGAAAGATTTCACCGAACTGCTTGTATTGAAATTAAAAGTCACGATAATATCTGGTGATCTGTTGCTACTCTTTTTACGTCTCATGTTTTAGTTGCTCCGTGCTTATCCCATTCTCTAAAACCATCTTTATAAACTTTAGATTTAGATATTCCTAGTTTTTCTGCAATCTCTAAAGCGTTATAGCCTAGTGCAGCCAGTTTCTTTTCTTGCTCTACTTGCTTATTATTGAGATGTTTTTTCCGCTCCAACTCAGCTTCATCCCAACCACCTCTAATCCGCCCTTCCCGAAAATATTGCCGTGCCAATCGAATGGATAAACGCTCTTTTTCTTTATAGTGGCGGCCTGTTTTTGGATTGATTAACTCCGTCACAGGTAAAGTAAACTCACTGAGCCTGCCACTGTATTCTCCCAAATCATCCAATGACAACTTGGATTTAGCCAAAGTCTTTGTGGCCATTTCAAAATAATTGAAACTCATGCTTTTTTCTCCTCCCTCATTAACCGGGTTTCATTTTCTCTTCCTATTTTGCTTTCAAATTATTTTTAGTCTCGTTTAAATTCTTGTCCACATTATCAGATATCTTTTTTTGATCCTTTTGATCAACACCAAATTGTGAAAAGATATCCTGCCGGGTAAAGAAATGAAGAACCCTATTTCTCACGCCAGGTTGCAATCCCAAGATAATAAGCACAACGATAATAATTAAAAATTTGGCACCTTTATTTTCTTTCAAAAGTTTTTCCTCCGATAATTAATTTTTTCTCACAATAATTTTCTTAACATACATCGTCGAAAAAGAATTTTGTCCATTTAGAATATTTTACTTCTCGAATAATTCTGATTTGAAAATCCAAGCAACCAAATATCCCTAACGAACACCCTTCTAATTAAAATCAATAAAATTATTCTCATATTTACTCTGCCCATTTCTTTTCTAAGTCATCGAGCGATTTTGATTCCATATAATCTTCCACATTCACTCCAATTAATTTTTGAATCAGCGCACGAAGTAAAATATTTTCTTCCTGAAGTTGATTGAAACTCTCCGTTTGATTTTCCAAAATACTTTTCAACATTTGAATTTCTTGAACCCACATTTCTGTATTTTCAATTTGTGCTTTTGAAAAATGCGTCATGCTATCAATTACTTCTTGCCAACGCTGGTCAAAGAAGTTTTTGTTTTGCCCAAGATTTTCATCTTGAATATGCTTGTCTAAAATTTCTTCTACATAATCATTGGCAAACATCTTTTTTTCTTTCGCCAATCTTTGAATTTCATTTTTGGTTTCAGTAGAAAAATTTTTCAGCTCCCACTTTCTTCTTTGTGACATATTTTTACCTCACTTCCTGATATAATTAATCTATGCTAGAATTTTTTCAAAAATCTTTTCCAAACCCTTGGTCACTACTTATTCAACTTTCAAACTTCTCCCTTTTAGTATTTATCGGAAGCTTTTTTATTCACACCTCTCTATTAAAAAATGCAATTCCATTTCTACCTAAAACTACAAATAGCTTCTTTGAATTGTTTAGTGTTCTGGGAGCTTTTTATGCGTTGATCTCTGCATTTACTCTAGCCTCCGCATTAGGTTATGAATCAAAAAATGCAACAACTAGTAACACTAATTTCATAAGTCTTCGATATTTATGGTATTTAGCTCATTTTGGATTTTCTTCAATTCTTTTTCTGACACCAGCCCTATTGGGTTTATCCCCTCAAAAACTTTTTCAAATCTATCTGGATTATCCTTTAAAATCTTTTGGGCATTTTGCTTTGTTGTCTTTAGGTGCTTGGCTATTAGTAGAATTTTTAATGCGGCTAGCCGGTCAATTCCCTTCAACAAGCTAAATCCAGCCATATAAGAATGCCAGAAATTTATTTCCCACAATATTTTTTTCATTTTTCTCCTGGCACTTTTAGTGCTTTTTTATATAGTGCTTGCACGAGAAAGTTCAAATTGACCGATAAAATCGGTCATGCCATGAAACCCTTGCACTGCAAGGCATTACCGCTTGCGGTCATGCTGTTTCTCTTATGCTCCTTGAGTTAAAAACATAGAAATCTATGATTTCGTGATGTTTTTACTCCAGTGGGTCTGGGCAAAGCCCAGCCGCATTTTTTTCTTCACTTTGTGTAATGTGCCGAGGGATACGTTACACAAAGTGAAGAAAAAAATGTGATCCTTGTTATCAATTTTGAACTCTTTTTTGACTTTCTGAATCGCTTTTTTGATTCAGCTCTTTTTCTTTTTCGATGATGTAAATCAAGAAATGGTCTTCAATTTTTTCAGAATATCAATACTTGAAAATTTTCAAAACGCTCTCCAAAACATACTGAAGTAACATGAGCAATAGACTTAAAATAATTCCCAATACTAAGCCAAAAATAGACAAATTCGATTGACAATATAAGAATTTCGTTGCTTTTTTCTTATGAAGGGACAAACAATTTTTTTATAAAAATTAATAAAAACCCAATAATCTAAAACAAATTCTTGTGTACAATCAATGTAAAATTTGACGTAATACTCTTTCGCTTTGTTCAATAACTCTAAGTCGGTTTGACGCTTTTTTGAATTCACCAATTCTATTTTCACCCTTCAAATTTTCTTCTTCAGCACGATGTAAATCAAGCATGCGTTTCTAAGATTTTTGTTTGCGATTTGCCGAGCAACTTATAAAAACAACAGGAATATTGCACGTCATTTTTAATTAATTCTCGTTCCCGTTCTTTAACAATGGGCAATAAAAATTGTCGAATTTTTCGTTCTTTTAAAAACCATGAGGAGCTTCTTTGCGCTTACTCTCTAACATTTATCTCAACGCCTCTGGCGACCCCTGAAAAATTTTTTGACCATAGATTCTCTACCTTACCTATTTCTGTTATAATATGCGTATATTAACTTTACCTGGAGGACCGCCTATGTCTTTTGTAATTGAACACCTTCGTTTTTTACACCAAGAGATGAAATTAATCCCTGTAACAATTGCTACTTTTGATTTTGAATACAATGAGATAAACTGTTCTTGTATCTTTGAAACAGATTATACAGAAGGCTTTTCTATTACATTTTTCAAAATTATAACTGGCGAAAGTCTCAAGCTTCCCGTCCATAGAGGCTATATGATGGACACATATATTGAAAACAAAGAGCTCTATTTTAAATTTTGGAAATATTTTGATTTGAAAGCCAAGAATGGTGAGTTTTCTATGAATTCTTTTTACGAACGATTAAATCAATCAGTTCCTCAAAAATTTAGTATGAAGAAAAATTACAATCGCCCCTTATTAGCAGAAAAATATGATACAGAAAAGAAAGATCGTCCTTATTTCCTAGGTTTTAAAAATTGGAAGATAATTAAAGCCAAAAACCCAAATACAAAAGGTACTCGTAGTGCAGAAAATCTGAACAAAACCAAACGACTCTATCCATTAATTTATGAAGCAACTAAAAATTATGACATCTCTGTTCGATACACCGATCATGACTCTCATAAAGATGAAAAATTTGAAGTATTACTTCATTCTAGCTTCAATAACGATGGAATAGTCTAAGTTGAACCAATTATTTTTTTGTTTTACTATTTCGAAAGTTCCACAATTTACTCCAGCTTTCGGAAGAAAGCGTGATAACTCATTTCCAATTTCTCCTTCAGAATCAATCCAAATTATGAATGTGTCTTCACCTGAAAATGCTGATCCAGAACAATTCCAACCGTTTGTTTGAACATATCTTTTCAAAACCCATTGTTCAAAACCTTTTGGAATTGTTGTACTTTTTTCTCCGTTATCAACTATACAAACCTTTAATTTTTTTCTTATTTCTACCATGGAAAATCTCCTAAAAATTAAAATCCCTATCTCCAAAATTTTTGTGCTGAACAAGAACCACATTTTGTGTAACTTGTAGTTCAAAATTTTTGAAACAAACAATGGCTTCCTCTGTTTCAAACACTTTCAGAATTCTGACCTTAGACAAACCAAATCGGGTCTCCACAATTGCTTCATCTCCATTTTCAATATTCAAATTTTCGAGCGTTTCTGGTACCTTCCAGAAACGTTTATTGTTATCTTGTCCATTCAAATGAACTGCTTTAATAAGTTTCATGTTGCTATTCTCTCCTTTTTTTCGTAACAAATTATAAATATTAAGTGCTGATACTGCAGATAGACGCGGCTCCTCTCGTTCAGAATTTGCTTCCTAATCCTTTTGTCTCTGACACTTCTAGAAGCTCTTACAGCGCCTCTGGCGACCTCTAAAAAATTTTTTTTGCCCTCTTCTCTTCCTCGGTTTCCATCATAAATTCGTTTCACCGCTCCCCCAAACATTCATCGAGCATCATACTTGTTATCCTTTTAGCTCCTTTACTTCAGTTCTTTCGATTGACTGTCTTCTGGGAACTGGTATTTCCCTGTTTGAATATCTGTGATTTGTTTTTGCATTTTGTCGATTTTCTTATGGATATCTTCAATGTTTTTTTCTGCCGTTTGAACTTGTGTCTGAGCATGTTGAATATCGTTCTGGAGATCCATGATATGTTTCTGGTTTTTATCCAGTTGGCCCCCTGTCATATATTCATTTTGTTTTTTCGCCTCTTCAATTTGCGCTTTGTCTCTCCCTTGCAAATCGGTAAGTTTTGAGATGGCCTTTTTCATTTTGTCAATTTGAGAATTCTGGAACTTTATTTCGTCATTCAAAGCATCCACCGCATAATCTTTCTGAGATTTCACTTTAATGCCCTGTGGCGCTGTTTTCAAATATTTGCTGTTCTCTGAAATGTAAAAATAGAGGATATTAGAGTTATTGGACCCTTGTTTACTCTCTTGAATGGACGAGTTTGCGGTTTGCTTGTCATCAAACACATTCGTATCCACCTGGTTACTGGTCAAGCCAGTATTTTCAATGGCGAGAGACAGCACTTGGAAGTGGTCATTCAAGTTTTTAACAAAAAGAGTAGCTTTATTATCTACCGTCGGAATAAACTGAAGCGTACTCCCCGTGTCTTTCTTCACAAAGACATTGGTCACTAAATTTTTCATGGTGATATCATCTGAAGCTTGAATATCTATTTTCATGATATGCTGCTTCCAATCCATTTCCTGATGAGTAATTTCAATCGTCCCTCCCAGCTGATTGAGAAATTGTTGAGTGGTCACAAGCTGAGAGGGAGGAATAATATTGCGATCCTGCGCAAAGTTGGCCCCGATAAACAACAAGACCGCACCGCCTGCCATAGTACCTGCGATAATTGTTTTCGTTGCAGCTACATTCTTCTTCATCTTCTGTCTAAGACTATCTTTGTGTTTTTTCATTGGTGTTCCCTTTTCTGTATTTCTTGTAGAGATGTTTGAACAATAGACCAATCAAGCTCCCCATCAATATAAAGACAAAAAATACAGCAAATACAATTAAATTGATAAGCAAAAATTCTTTGGTAAGAATATCACGCATGGGAATATGAAAATCCTGAATCATGACAAACGCATAAGCAACTGTGAATATAATGCCAATCCCCATATCAATCATCACTATTTTTTTGAGTCGTTTCTTCATCTTAAGCCTCCAAATCAAATGCTTGCCGTATATTATGTATCAAAGGAACATAATTCCCCGCAATTTTATCCGCATAGCTGTAATTCACTTTTTTGTTCTGCTCAACAACCGTAATGGTGCTCGCATACTTTATTGTCGCCTCTACAACCAATTTTTGGCCTACCTCGCTTTCTGTATCCACATAATAAACAGGAAATTTGGTTTGTTTGGCTTCAAACAACACTTCTGCTTTTGCTGCTCTACAGTAAGGACACCCTTTTTTGTAGAAGACAATCGCAAATTTATCTGAAGAACTCTTAGCTAAAACTTGCTCAATATGGGGTGTCGGAGTAAAATCTTGGCTTTTAAGAGCAGATTCCTCCTTCATATGGCTGTAAATAACTCCAGAACAAATCAGTATCACAGCTGTACCCGTCCCTATAATTATTTTTTTCATCTCTTAATTTCCAACCCTTCTATCAATTCCAATTCGTTTATCTCAATCATGCAAATAATGTTAGATAAAGAATCGAGCTGATTTTTCTCTTCTTTGCTTTCATTAATTTTTGTGATGCGTCCAACAGACACAGTATTTTTTTGAAACTTTGATTGCAATAAAACATAATTTCCTACTTCTAAAGTGTCATAACTGCTTTGATTGCTGCGAATTGTAAAAACATGCTCTTTCGGATCAATACCATTCACTAACAAAAATTTAATTGAGATAAGTTTTGGTGGTAAACTCATGTATATCCTCCAGTTCTTTCATGCCCGCCTTCGGCGACATTTGAGAAAAAATTTTTTGACCTTCTTTGACCTTTGCGGTCATTACAGTCTATACAGCCCCCAAGAATCGAACTTGGGCATCTACTTTGTTGCTCTCTCCGCTTAGAGAGGACTGCTCCTGTTTAAATTTTATTTTGCATCACGAATGGACACATTCTTTTTACGTATTCTTCTTGGAATAAACTTACGTATTTCATCCACATTAAATCCCACTTGCAGCTTTTTTTCATCCATAATAATGGGGGTACGTAGTAAATATGGATTTTTCAACATAAATTCTAGCCATTCATTTAAAGGCATCGTGTCTGTTAAAAGCTTATTGCGCCTTAATTTTTTGTACAACTTGCTTTGTTCTGATACAAGTTCCTCAACTCCAGCTTCCGTTAATGAAAGTAAGTGAAGAAGTTCTTGGCGTGTCATTTTTTCAATAGGAATTTGTTCAAATGTCAAGCGATGTTGCTTTAGCCATACCTTGGCTTTGTTGTCCATATGCGCCTTATTGTTTACTTTTCTTGAGCAGTAAAATAATTTGAGTGTCATTCCCTCCCCTTTCTCACAAATCTTGAATCATAAAACATTTTAAACCAAGTATAGGCTCCTTTAATAAGTACGACAGGTGCAATAACGGGAAGCAAAATAAGCGTACCAATCAAGAAAACAAGTAAAAACGATGCACTTACTGGAATCGTATCCGTCGTATAATCTTCATTGAAATCAATAGCGTATACTTTTTTACTCATGGATTCTCCTTTCTTTCAGTTGCTAGGAAATAGAGTTTTTCTTTCTTTAATTCATGGCCTTCAACCGAGGTCCCTGGTGTCGGAAACACTTCTTTTGTGAACAAAAGTTTTATACCCGAATATTTGAGTGTAACTTCACTCTCATATTGCGTTTTACTTTGATAGCCTTGGCGAAGAACACATTGCTTATCCACTATTGAAACCACAGGTTCCCGATAAAATGTTTGAATCTGGCGCTCCGTTGTACTGATCTCCTTTATGAAGGCTTCCCAATAGCCAAAAGATGTTTTGTTTCCAATTTGTTTGGCAAGTCTTTTCAAAAACCACGTGTATATCCCCCATATGATGAAGTAAAAGGCCAAGAAATAAAGTCCAGCAACAATTATCTGTTCTTCTTGTCCTTTCACAGGGTGATGAACAAAGACAACCAAACATAGATAGCCCACAAATAACAAAAGATAAAATAACCAGCGACGACACCTTATTCCAGTAAGTCCCTTTCCCCTCCACATATTCAGATACAACTTCCCAATGATCTGAAGTGATGCAACAAACATCACGAGAAATCCCATTGTATTTAAGATAGAGTCTCGCATCTCTAAATTCGTCACTTGTTTCATCGCCTCAAGAGAAGCCCCTAACAAAAACAAAATGATAAATAAATAGAAAACTAAAACCATTAATCCCCGCAACACATTCAAGACTTGGAGTTTCCAGAATTGCTTTTGCCGGAGAATATTTTTCATCTCTCTAATCTCAAGACCAATTATATTTTTAATTTCGTTCATCACATGTATCCCTTCCCACGTCAGTTTTCAAACTATCCTTAACCACTTTTGACTGATTCAATTTATTCATTTCCATAGATAACCTCTACCGAGCATTTGAGCGCTTGGGCAATATTTTTATATTCATAAGTTTTTCTTGGTTTAGGTCCAACTACATTTTCGCCTTCTATAATACGTATACTCCGTTGAAAATGCATCAGTACACCAAGACTGGGCGTTTTTCTATCTTGGTACCAAGCAGCTTTTTCCGCCAATTCTTCAACGGTCCACTCTGCTTTTTCACGCATGATTTTTAATTTGCTTTTTGTCATTTTCCTTCCCTTCTCTTGATTCATTGTAATGAGCCAGTAGGTGTTGAATATATTCTCTATCTTCCCATTTGGCTGCTTGGTTATACTTCCCGTACATTTGGGCAATACAAACTTTTTGCTTTCCCTCTTGCCGGAACTCTATCGTATAAGGAGTGCCTTCAGGGGAGGTATAATGGTAAATCATACACACTCCCTCTTTCACCAATTGAACATAAGAACCCACACAATGCTCCATTCGATCCCCTTCGTTCACAAGCTCTAAAGGGCTCTTCAAACGATTGAGTTTCTTTTTATATCTTAGAAAGTTAACAAAGTCTTGCCAGCTCTCTTGAACAGTAAAAACTCTTTTGTCCTTCTTGCGTTTCTGGTCTCTAAATTTCTTTGCCAGTTTGTCATGGTAGTTGATGAAGCCTTTTTCTGAGGTGAAATTGAATTCAATGTTTTTTTCTTCTAACTCAATGAGGAGATTGACCACATCCCAAAGATAACTTGATTTCATTCCATATCTATCTTTCAAATAATACTTCAGTATCGCCCGATATAAGGAGTTGCTATGTTTGTAAGACCGTTTATTCGAATGACTCAGCTCTTCTTTTTTCATGTCTGAGAATGTCGTCGTACTAATCCAATTGTCAAATCTTGAAAATTCCTTATCTGACAATCTTTTTGTCTGCGCCATGTAGGTATAGATATAGTTCGCAAAATAAGAGCGCTTGTTGGCCTTTTTCCCTGCATCTTGATGTAGACGTTGAGAAAAGAGGGCTCTTTTGTGAGGAAATTGCAAGGTCTCATTCCAAGTCAGAGGCAAGTCTTCCTTTTCATGAATAAGCTCTTTGTATATGGGGAAGATATCCATCAAATAATCTGACATGATGGAATCTGGAAAAGGAAAACGGTCTGATATTTTAGCCAATCTGTGGATACCATTCTCAACAACTCGTACATCAATATTGTCTTGAGACAAGGCATAGAAAATCATTGTTTTTTCTCTTTTTAAAGCTATTTCGAACGCTGGAGTGAAAGTTACTTTATAAGGTCTGTATGTATCAAAAATTAACTTCGTGGAACTTTCTTGATTCCACGAGCCTGGAAAATATTTCACTTCCCATGTGATGACTTTATAGGGGATTGTGTAATCTAAAATTGAAAAGTTGATATAGTTTAGCCTTGGGGTATCTTTTAACTTGAAGACTTCCCAGTCTTCAAGTGATATCGGACACATTTGAATAGGACTCCATAAAACTGCACCTGCATTATCATTGTCTTGTGCAAACGCATAGGAGAAATATTTTTCCACCTCATCTTTTGATAACCTTGGCTTAAGCCTTCTATCTTTCAATAATTCAATAGAAAGCCTTTTGAGTTGGTCAATGTCACGCATTGTTTGATTAATCATATTGCTCCTCTAAAACTCTTATTAAAATTGTGCTTTTACACGTTCTACAACTGATATTAACGACGTTTTGTAGCAGTTTCCTATACAATGGAGTGAATGACGAATTTCCTCTATCATGAGTCAAATTCATTGCCTTTTTAAAATTTCATTTACCAGAATTATTATCACCTGCATACTTTAACCAAATTATCCATAAAGCAAGCGGTAAAACAGTGAGCGTTCCCATAGCCAACCAATAACTCTGTATCATAAGTCCATAAATGCACCAAAGTATTGTATTAAGAATCGCAAGAATTTGTGTCCCATAACTCACACCCTGTAATGCTTCTTTATTGCCTCGATTTTTCCAAGTTGTAATAGCTTGAGGAACCCACAGTATAAAGCTAGTTATATTTGCTAAAAATCCTAATATATTTATCAAAATCCCCTCTTCCCTTCATCACAATGGTGCTTCTCATGCATAAAAAAACAAATAAATTTTGTTTCTCTTTCTTATTTATCAATATTGCTTCTACACTTGCTATAACTGACATGGAGAGCGTTTAAGTAACTCTTCCTATATGATTGTGATGACACATACATTTAAGAACTTTCTCATTTTGTTTTTGTTGGAGTAAGTTCAACTTTCACAGAGTTGCTTGGAATTGCAATAGGTTTATCCGACACAATCACTTGAAAAGCTGAATTGATGTAAAATTGATAATAATTTTGCTCGGGATCAAAGAAATAGAGATAGGGGGCAGAGGAGCCATAAGTACCATCTTGCCCTATTGCATCGGTCACACCATTTCCACTGTTGTAGTCTTGTTGTGAAATTAAGGATTTCCCTGAAGAGGTGACTTTTCCCTCTACAGTAGCGTAGAAATAGGTGTTGTTCATGGGACTAAAGGCATAGAAATATTGAATTTTACCTGGTTGATTTTCAAGTTCTAAACGTTTTTTGATGTTCTGTTGTTCTGGGGTATAGCCTGAAGAGTTTTTCTCTACCTTGACATCATTTGCGGCTTGTGTTTTGTTATCAATACAACCCGTCAACCCCATTAAGGTTAAACCTAAAAGTGCTGTGGTCATCAATTTTGATTTTAATTTCATGTGCTAGCTTTCCTTTTCATTTTTTGATTGAGCATAGCTTTTCGCTACTTGTCCTTTTGTTGCATTCATCTATTAGACATTGACATTTTTTTCATAAGCTTCTTTGAGTGTCGCTGCCTCACAATCAGTAATAGCTTCATCATAGTAAAGCCACTTTAAAGTCACTTCCTGTTTTTCGTTGTCAACAAAAATTCCAATATGAATCTCTTTTTTTAAGTGCTCATTCCAAAATAAGACAATGGACCAATGAGGTTCATATACAGGAACTTCTGAGATGAACCACTCTTCTGCACGTTGCTCTAATTCTGTTTCAATCGCATCTCTAACTATCGTCAATGCCTTCTCAAATACAGCCCCCTCTACTCGCTCCGTCATACAACGGCCCAGCCAATTTTTACCCGAATAGTCCATTTTTTCAAAAGTTGTTAGCCATTCCTTCTCTAGATTCATAGGAAATGGGGTGGTCAAGTGTTTATTTTCTAGTTTCATCTGTTCGCCCTTCTTATTGTGTGATATATTCTCGGTATTCTTTAGGTAAGGTTCCTGTACGCCCTTTCGGTACACCTCCAACGTTAGAAAAACTCCAGTGTACCTCGGACATTCTGGTGTTGTACTCTGCCGCAAGGTTGTTATATGAGGCTTTCACACCGTCTCGTTCTGCTTGCCATTGGTTGTACTGTACGGCATCTGTTTCAGCCCATTGATTCCGTGCTACACCAGCATAACTTGTTTCCATAGCTTTGATTTTTCCATTGTCTACTTCAATCGTTGACAATTTAGCATCTAAGGAAGCTTGGGCAGATTTCAGCCAATCATACTTTCGTAGGAGTTCTTGGGGATCCAACTCCTTTTGGGCCACATCAACTGTCCTCTCTAAAAACCAAGTGCTCTTAGCCGCAATGAACACCCCCGGAATCAGAAACAAGCACAGCACGATTATGATTATGTTTTTTATGCTTTTCATTTGTCTTCTCTTTCAGTATTCCCATAGTCTAACCAACTCACTTTATAAACTACTTTTCCACACTGAGGACAGTTCTGAATCGGAAGAACATTCTTGTTTGCCTGATATTTAAACTGCTCAAATATTCCCTGATAGTGTGCCCCACAAGTGCAATGATAGCCCCAAAATAATGTGGGAAACATATTGGATTTCCCAGCTGACATTGTCCCCGTAATAAGGTGGGGCTTAGTATCGTTTATTTCATCAGAAACATAATATCTGTGCGCCTTTTTTCTTTTCTTTGATTTGCATAGATATTCAGTCAGCGCTTTTCTCATGATTTCGTTATCTGATTTGAGTTTTTTAACACCCTCAATCACACGGTCAAGAAAATCATTATGCTCTTTTAATTCCTTAGTTGATTTTTTGATATATTCTTTCGTGAAATCAAGTTCTTCTTTTAACTTTTTAGTCATCTCCACCTCTGGTTTCTGTGAGAGCTTGTTCATGCTCTTTTTTGAACTTACGCAACTCAATCATCTCTTTAGTTAGAGTTTCAAAATTATAATATTCCCAAGACCGGGGACGCCAATCATCACGCTCTAAGATATCAGCTTGACGAACAAGCTCCCGAGCAAAATCGTCATATTTCTTTAGTTTTTCATCTCTTTTTTCATGATGACGCTTATTCACATCTTTGTTGTAAACAATCCATAACCACGAAAGTAAGGACATTATTGCTGTCACTGATACGAATGCACCAACCCACGCAAAAATATTTTCAATCATCTTCACTCCCCCAATCCTTTCGTTATGCTGTTTTTTCAATTTTGTTACTACAAAGTTCAGGTAAATTTGCTCGAACAAGGGCTTCTGCACATTGAGGAACAACCATGTTTCCTATCCTCGCCGTTTGAACTGCTTTGCTTACTTTCTTACCTTCCGGATCTTTATCAATAATATAGTCCTCTGGTAAGCCCTGTGCTTTGGATAATTCATGAGGTTGCAACATCCTCATAGTTATATCAACTACGCGATAATTCTCATTTTTTATTTGAACAAGTCCAAACCTATCTTTTGTTGGAATAGTATGTAGTGGGTCATTTAATCTTTGGCCTGTATCTGAGCCATAATACTTAATTAAGAATGCTTGAACTAAAGCATGATGATCCACTTGTGTGATTGTATCCGTCGGGTTTCTTAAATCAATACCTGCGCCTGAATAATTTCCGCCATAATGTTTGACCAGATAAGATGCTGATAAGTCTTCTTTCTCAAGAATAGAGGAGACCAAGGCATGGTGATTTCCTGTTGTAATTGTGGGTAAAGGGTTGTGCAGATTACTCCCTGAATGACCGGTATTATTCACCATAATCGTTGGTGTGACCAGTAAATGCTCTGCTTTAGTTGTTATTGTCGTCAAAGATTGATTAAGAGAATAAGATAATTTGTCTCCTCCAAAACCTGTTTGGCCTATTCTGACTATAAATGGATCAGGTTCGTCTTGCACGAATTTTTTAAACCCTCTCGCAATACGTCTCATGGTGTTTTCTGCAAGGGGTCTCTTTCTTTCAAAGATGGATTGCCCAGGTAGTGACCAGTCAATACAGGAACTGGCCGCCACATAAGGGGCCTTGTATCCATAGCGAACTTCTAGACTGTCATAGGGTCCATGTGTAGATTCTGGCCAAACAATGGGGCGATTATCTGAACGAGCTATAAGAAAGAGCCTTTTCCTTGTTGTAGGTGCGCCATAGTCACAAGCACGTAGTTCTCTATGCTCCACTTTATAGCCACACTGTTCTAGTTCATGCTTGAACTGCTCAAATGTTTCTCCCTTACGTTCAGGGTCAGGATAAGCGCCTTTTTCTGTTTCTAACAGTGGGCCCCATGTTTTAAATTCTTCAACGTTTTCAAGAATAATCACACGTGGTTTCACAGTTTTAGCCCAGCGAACTGCAACCCAAGCAAGGCCTCTTATCTTCTTAGAGACGGGTGTTGCACCTTTGGCCCGGGAAAAATGCTTACAATCCGGAGAGAACCAACATAAGGCCACTGACTGCCCTTGTGTGGCTTCACTTGGATCAACATCGAAAACATCCTCGCAATAATGCTTAGTTTCTGGATGATTAACTTTGTGCATGGCAATGGCATTGGGATCATGATTGATTGCGACATCAACGGAACGCCCGATTGCCATTTCAATTCCTGTCGAAGCACCGCCTCCACCTGCAAAGTTGTCAATGATTAATTCTCTCGAATTCAAATTTTGCCTCCTTCAGTTACACATGCACTACACAGATCTTCTTCCACCCAGTAACATGGACTTCCGGTTCTCTCCACACACTGGCTACAATCCTCCCAGGTACAACCACAAAATCTACATTTGCTCATTTGTCACCTCTTCCAATTTCACATAACGAGACATCGACTTCATCATGCTTTCCATCATGTGCACTTTGTCATACAGGGCAACTGTTTTCCGTTGGGGCTTTCTGATGTATTCAAGCCCTTGCCCATGAAGACTGGGGACGATGATACCCACACCATAAATAAGGTATTTACGCAACAGCGCATTTTCCTCTTTCTCAAGTTGACTATAAAGCTTTCTGGGCATTACAAAATAATTGAAGTCCCCGATGAAAGATTTCTTCGCATTACTCATGAAGTCTGCTTTTGTTACCTTGATCTCATAACACCTAAATACATTGTTAAAATTTTCATAAGTCACAAAATCTACCCGCTCAGTATCCTTGGGTCCTACCGCACGATTGCCAAACGTGACCTCAAAACAAGGATATTTCCCCATTTTTTTACCTTCGCATTTGAACAAAAGTTTTTCTAGTTCAAGAGTTTCCATTGTCTTACTCATCTGTTACCTCCTCAATCTCAGCCTTGATACACTGCTTTGTTTTTTCATGCTGTCCGATTCCTCCTAAAATTTCATCACTGGTCCATTCAATAACTTCAACCTCCATTAAGACATAACCCTCAGGCATTCCGTATGTATCCCAAAAGTCCAAGAGCACTTCCATTACATAGGCCCAACCTATGTTGTGCATTGCTGCAATCGTATCATCGTCCCATTGAATTTTATTCAGTTGTTCAGCTGAAATAATTTCAACAACTTTGACCTTAACAATTTCAGCAGACCTACCATACGCAGTCCAAATATTGTCCTTATTTCTAAACGCATACTTCCCATCCTTAAATGCTTTCAATTCAAGAATATCCCCGATTTGAAAATCACGGTCATTATTGCGAATTTCAAAGTTTTTCTTACCGCTTTTTACATCATCAAAATATTTAACGTCTAACTTTAATTCATGTATTTTCAAAATTCTTCCTCCACAAGCACAAGTCGTGTAACTTTTTTTAGAAATTTTCCTTGAGAACCAAAAAACGAGAATAGATTTCTCTATTCTCGTCCTTTTGTCATGAAATTTTAATATTATCGTCAAAGCTTGGTACATCTAGGTTTGTGATCCATAACCAAACTCTAGACGCATACAGTGTATCACTTACAGTAATCTTCTTATTTAGTTTTCACTTTAACAACTGCTGCAACACTATTGCTACTTCGCTTCATTTTCGTTTGATAATAAAATACAGGAATACCCGCAAGTGTGATCGCTATCCCAATCATCGCAAGGACAGGCTGCTGTGTAATAGTCGTCCACATGATAAACAAGGCACCCAACATTCCAACGATAGGAAGGACGGGGTAAAGGACCACTTTGTATGGGCGGTGCAAATTTGGCTCCTTTTTGCGGAGGATAAATACTGCAAGAATTAACAAGAAGGAGAAAAGCCACATCACAAAGATAACAAGATTTGTCAGAACATCAAAGGATCCTGCTGCCATAAAGATACAAGCCAAACTCCCCACCAAGGCTGTTGAAACAAAAGGAATAGCATTTTTATTGAGTTTACTTAAGTGTTTCGAGAAAGGAAGTGAGTTTTCTAAAGCTAAAGCATAAGGTACACGAATTGCTGTCATTGTGTAGCCATTGAGCGTGCCATAAACAGAAACTAAAATCCCAATCGTCACTAACTTACCACCGTTTACACCAAATAATTTTTGTGCAGCATCTGAAGCGGTATTCGCATTTCCTGCAATCTGCTCCAGAGGCAGAACTTTCAAAAAACCTAAGCTAATCGCAATATAAATAAATGAAATAACCAATAAACCAACGGTGATAACTTTCGACAAATGTTTTTGCGGATTTTTCATCTCACCGGCGATATTCCCTACATTCATCCAGCCATCAAAGGCAAACAAACTCGCGACTAAGGCGCCACCGAGTCCGGCAAAGAAGCCAATATTTTGTCCCGCCTGAATCGGAAACAACTGCACATCCACTTGCGAATGGGTTGATAAACCAAAAATAATAATCAAAAAAATTGGGATTAATTTCAAAATCGAAGTGACTTGCTGAAAACGTGAAGTAAAACGTGAGCCTAGTAGATTAATAGACATGATAGTTAAAATAGAGGCAATAGCGATAGGTAATAATAAGCCTTGAGGCAGGCCAAGCAAATTCAGGACTTGTGTGGCAAAGATTATTCCTAGAGCTGCCATATTTCCAGGATTATAAATTAATACTTGTACCCAGCCAAAAAGAAAGCCCACTAATTTTCCATAACTGCGCTCTAAATATTTTACAGCACCACCTGTTTCCGGAATGGCAGCAGCTAGTTCAGCAACGCTGAGTCCCGCACAAATCGTTAAAATCCCCCCTACTGCCCAAGCAAGCAAGGTTAGCGAAGCGGATTGGGTTACTGCGACCATTGCAGCAATTTTGAAGAATACTCCAGCTCCAATAACCGTTCCTACAACAATAGATAAGGCTCCGAAAAAACCGATATCATTTTTCAAGTCTTTTTCCATATAAGATCTTCCTTAAGTAATATATTCACTAAATTTTTAGTGTTATGCACTATTATACGTTAAGTACTTATACACACCAAACCATTTATGGGACTTCACGAGCTTGTTAAGTAAATGTAAATTTTTAGATGAATTAAAGAGTAAAAATTCATCTACGAAAACTTCTCACCAAGCGCAACTAAAAGGCTGTCAGAAGACAAGAGTTCTTTATCCACTGCTATTTTTTCAAACCAACCTTACAGAAGACCATGAACAATCTCCCTAAAAATTAATACCAGTTTGTCGGATTATACCAACAAGAAAAAGTAGCAGAAGATCTTCCATAAGTAGTTGCAAGTGCCCATTGTTTAAATCCAGCATTTGCTACTTGGATTCTCGTACCTACTTGAGCTTTAGCACCATGTCTTTGATATCTAGAGCTGTAATGGTTAGAATGTCCTCTTTTCATTCTTCCCCAATCATAAAGTTCAGAGAAATATACCCATCTTCCTGAAGCATGATTAATAGCTGGTCTTGCTTTCTTATTGGTGTTAGAGTCTAAATTACTTTCTACAATATTACCTTCAGGGTCAAAATGGATATATCCCTCAGAATCTGATGTATGTGTGATATCCCCATAGGGTTCTTGTTTGTCCGCAAAAGCAACTGAACCACCTAGAAAACTTCCAAACAGTCCAAAAGAAAGGACTAAAGTTGCTAAATATATCGTTTTTTTCATCTTTACCTCCAAAAATTTTTTTATATACAATGTTGCTAGGTCTTCGATAATTTTACAGTGTTGGATTGTTCATGATCTTGTGTAAGGCTAATTTTAAAAAAGGGCAGTGGAAATTTAAAGCTCTATGGTTTTATTTCCTTTCTTTGCAAGTTCCTCATCATGGGTGACAATGATTACTGCTTTCCCATCTATTGATTGTTTAAATAAAATATCCGTAACGATGTCTCTGTTGAGTGAGTCTAAAGAACCTGTAGGTTCGTCTGCTAAAATAAGTATGGAGGGTTTTAAAATAATTCGCGCAAGCGCAACGCGCTGTTTTTCACCTCCAGATAAACTGCTAATGGTTGTCGATAGTTTTTTATTTAAATTGACCGCATTCAGTGCCTCCTTTTTTTGTTTTACTTTCTCTTTCCTACTTAATTTGCTATATTTTAAGCCTATTTCTAAATTATAATTAATTGTTTCTTCTTCAACCAGGCCGAAATCTTGAAATAAAAAAGATATTTTATTTCTCTTTATTTTTAGCTTTTCTTTTGCTTTCAGCTCTGCCGTTTCAACACCCTCAAATAAATATTCTCCTGAACTTACCGTATCGTTCATCCCCAATATGTTTAACAGCGTCGTCTTTCCAGAGCCGCTCACACCTTTGATCGTAACAAAATCACCCTTACTTACAGTAAACGCATGGATTGAAAAAATGGGTTTATCCTGTATTTTTTTTTGGATATTAGATAGAGAGACTATTTCGTTTTTATTCATCACTTTCCCCTTTAAAGATTTAATTAGACTTTCTTTTTTCAACTCTAAACAAAGTCATACTGACTATAATGACATTGAGTACCATGGCCAGAAAGATATTAATAACAAATTCTTTGCTGACTTCAGACAAGAATATAGCTATAGATAAACCGATCATTAATTCAAATAGCAACAATAAAAAGACTGATGCATAAGTTTCAAAAAATGAATAACCGTTTAGCCTTAATAAATAAAATTTTTTCTTATTATACTGGAAGAAATAGGCAGTGGTAAGTAAACAAACAATGGAAAAGACAAATACAGTCAATAAGGAGCTTGTTAATAAATAACCTAATGAACCGGACAGGCTTTTTATTAGCGTGATATCTGCTTTTTCATAGGGAACAAAAGAAGGTAAATTATCCATTAGCTTGTTTTTCTCTAAAAGCTCGTTAAGTTTTTCACTTGACTGCCCAGCGGTTTTTATTTTGATTGGTGGATACTTATGACCACTAAAAATATTCCTTTCCCAACTGTCGCTGTTTTTGAGTGTTAAAATATCTAAAATAGGATAGTCATCAATCCATGGCTTATTGGGAACAAAACTATAGACAGGTTGTTTATCTTTGATATAGATAATCTCAGTTAACTTTTCCTCAAATTGGAGCAATTCTTTAAAATAGTATTTTTCTATCTTCGTTAAGTCTTCACTCCCCTTGAATCTTTCGGGAATGAGTAATACTCTTTTTTCTTCACTTTCTTCTATAAAAACTCTCTGGTTATTTTCATCTAAAATCTCGAATTTTTTTAAATAATTAGGGTTGAGTTGTATCGTTCTCCCAAACACTTCGTTCTCTTTTATATTATAATGTGCTATATTTACGAGCAGGCTCCCGTTTTGGTTTAAATAGCGATAAATTTCCTCCTCTTCTTCTGCTCTAGAATCCTTGTCATAGGTAAATTCAAGTTGATTTTTTCCCACAACAACGGGGTAAAAAACATGATAGTTATCTTCGCTTACTTTTTTAGGCACCTCACTATTCCATGTGATACTGGATGCTTCATACATAATCCTTGCTAAATCTAGGTGAGTTACGACTAACATCATCAGAAAAATAAGTTTTATTGTTGTTGGCAATAAATGGATAAATAACTTTTCTGCTTTATTTTTACTCTCTTTTTTTCTCCGATTTAATTTCTCCACAACATAAACCATCATCATCAACCAAACATAACTCAAGGAGAGGAGTAATCCAATATTGATCATAAAATTGACACAATAGATGCGTGAAATGGTCCCTAATAAATACGTAAGTAAAGCAATCGTTGCCAAAATACAAGTTGCATACCCCTTGCCGATGAAGTTATTTATACTCGCTACGATAGAATAGCCATTTTGTCGTAAAATATGAATTTTTTTATGAACCGAAAAAATCCAAAAACTCAACATCACCGTAAAAAAGGCTATGCCAATCTTTAAATAACTTGAAATATTGTAAATATCCCTACCCGATGATAATTCATAACTTTCACTTTTTTCAAAATCTGCAAAATCTTTGTAAGTATAATTCTCATCAAAAGCTTTGTTATAAGCATTTTTAATCTGTTCTACCGTATCTTTATATTTGTTTTTATCCTCTGTTTTTATAAAAACTTGCCACTCAAATTCATTTTTATTTTTTAAATTATCTATACTGTCTATAGTTAAGACTGATTTACTCAATGGAGGAGTGTACGCGCTCTTTTGATGCGTATTAGGTGTATACAAAGTTATCTCTTCTTTCGGTAGAAACTTAAAATTAATGCCTTCTTCAATAAAGTACCCTTGGTCTACAACTTTATAGAGTGTAAATAATCCCTCCTGTTTTGAAATGTTTTCTATAATATCAATCGCGCTGTTATTCTCTTTTTTATTTGTTATTTTTTTAGTTTTTTTTACAGGAGAATAACTATCCGTATATCTAAAAAAGTCTGTCACTTTATCTCTTGAATATTGCTCTACCTGAAAAATAAACATTCCAAATAAAATGCTGAGTAGAAGAATAGCAAGATTAAATTTTAAAATTCTTTTTTTCAAACAAGCCTCATTTCAGTTAGTACTTTTATTCTCAAGTTCTGTTTTCTACTGTTTTTTGATCTGTTCTGCAATTTGGACTTCAAATCCTCCTATTCACAATAATTTTTATTCATGGCACACTATTATCCGTAAAAAAATATGAGATATAACAAAAAAATCAAAAAAACTTTTTAACTGCTACTTCTAGAATCGCAACGCTTCCTTGAACTCTCCTATTTACTTTGACCTATATAGCACTTCCTGAGACTAGAGTGCCAATATTAATGCCAAATTCAAAGCAAAACAAAAAATAGACTCCAAAGAATCTATTTTTTTACTCACTGACTCCAACCGCAATACAGGCTCAGTTTTCATTTCCAACAAAAAAAACTCATCTACGAAAGATGAGTTAGGGTTAGTCGGTAATCGGGAAGACAGGATTCGAACCTGCGACACCTTGGTCCCAAACCAAGTACTCTACCAAGCTGAGCTACTTCCCGGAGGTATGAAAATTTTTATAACACTGAGAAACTAGTCTTGACTTTTAGCAAGAGTACTTGCAGAGTAAATTTGCCAAGCAAATTTCTATCCGCAACCTCAAAGCAATGCTTTGAGCTCTACCAAGCTGAGCTACTTCCCGAAGGTATAAAGATTTTTTACAATAATAAAACGGGCAAGCCCGAATTAATTATTATGCACCCGGCAGGATTCGAACCTGCAACCGCCTGATTCGTAGTCAGGTACTCTATCCAGTTGAGCCACGGGTGCGTTTTTTAACTACTTGATTATTATAGCAAATCAACTTTGCGAATGCAAGAATAAACTCATAATTAAACAAAAAAAAACCGAAATTATTCAGTTTTTTCATTCTAAAAATAAGGACACGAATTAACGACTAAAGGCATTCCATGACAGTAAAAGAGCAGCCAATATAAAAATACTCAGTAATAAAACAAAATCATTTTTTGACCATTTGAGCTGACGATATTTACTGCGTCCATCGCCTCCTTGATAACCTCTTGACTCCATAGCAACTGCTAGATCTTCTGCACGACGGAAACTCGAAACAAAGAGCGGAATCAATATCGGAATAATCGAGCGGACTTTTTGCAAGAGATTTCCTTCACCAAAATCCATTCCTCGTGCCTTTTGTGCATTCATAATCATGGTTGTATCGTCCATCAAGGTTGGAATGAAGCGCAGTGAAATTGAAAGCATAAGTCCTAATTCATGTACAGGTACCTTGATTTTCTTCAAAGGCGCCAAGCCAGTTTCAATACCATCTGCCAAAGTTAACGGCGGTGTGGTCAATGTGAGCACTGTCGACATAAAGATAATTAACACAAATCGGAAGAAAATATAGAGTGCGTTTATCAAGCTCTCTGTTGATATCTTCAAGATCCAAAATTGAAAAATAATATGTTCTCCAGGTGTAAAAAGCATCTGAAAAATGACTGTAAATAATATCAAACCAATCATCGGTCTTAGACCTTTAAGGAAATAAGAAATAGAAATGCCTGATAAAAGTACGCCGGCAAAAGTATAAAGAATTAAGAGTAGATAGCCTAACCAGTCATGTGCAAAGAAAATCACGATAACAAAAATAAACATGACTAAAAGTTTGCTGCGAGGGTCTAGACGATGAATCAGCGAATTTCCGGAGATATAACGTCCCATAAGCATATTTTGCATTCTACTTTTTCACCTCCTTCAGCATTTGAATCAACTCTTGACGTTTGATAGGCAAGCGGTCAAAGAGCACACCTCGTTGCCCTAACTTGACGGCAAATTCCGTTGTTTTAGGTACTCCAAGCTCATGCTGCATCAAAAACTCAACATTTTGAAAAACGTCCTGAGGGGTACCTGATGAAATAACACGTCCTTTTTCTAAGAGGTACACCTTGTCTGCATATTCGGCCACATCATCCATATTATGTGTGACCAAAACAACTGTCTGTCCTTCTTGATGCAGATGACTAAAGAGCTCCATCATCTCGATGCGGGCTTTGGGATCCAATCCAGCTGTGGGTTCATCAAGAACTAAAACTTTAGGTTCCATTGCTAAAATCCCCGCAATGGCAACACGGCGCATTTGTCCACCTGATAATTCAAAGGGTGACTTTTCAAAGTTTTTTTCTGCTAAACCCACAAGCTCAAGTTTTTCCCTTGCAATTTTAAGCGCCTCTTCTTGCGAGACACCAAAGTTTTGTGGACCAAAAGCAACGTCCTTCAAAACGGTTTCTTCAAAAAGCTGACTTTCCGGAAACTGGAAAACAACCCCCACTTTTTTACGTGCTGGCTTAATTTCTTTTTGCTTACTGCTGGCCTGAATAACAATATCGTCAATATTGACCTTACCTTCTGTGGGTTGCAGCAGGCCATTAAGATGTTGTAATAGTGTTGATTTCCCTGAACCTGTATGGCCAATAAGGGCAGTATAACTTCCTTCTGCCACCTCTAAATTAATGTCAAAGAGCGCTCGACTCGCAAAGGGAGTATTCGGTTGGTAAGTGAAATTTACCTTATCAAATTTAATCATTTTCTCAGTCTTTCTGCTAAGAGTTCTGCCAGTTCTTCTTCATTTAAATATTTTTCTGGCAAGTTAAAGTCCGCGCGTAAATCCTCGGCTAAGTTCGATGTGAAAGGCATGTCTAACCCAATATTAATCATATCCTCACCAGAGGCAAAAAGTTCCTCTGGTTTGGCGGATTTGATAATTTTACCTGCACGCATGACCAATACACGATCCGAAAGGGTAGCTTCATCAAGGTCATGGGTAATCGAGAGCACTGTCAGATTATATTCTGCCTTAATTTCACGGATAACGCGCATGATTTCAGCACGTCCTGTCGGATCAAGCATGGAAGTTGCCTCATCAAGGATAATAATTTCTGGACGCAATGCGATAATACCTGCAATAGCAACACGCTGTTTTTGTCCACCAGATAATCGTGCAGGTTCCTTGCCTTTAAACTCAAGCATATTGACTTGTTTTAAAGCCTGATCTACACGCAAAATCATCTCCTCACGAGGAATGCCCTGATTTTCCATTCCAAATGCCACGTCGTCCTCAACAGTTGCTCCAACAAATTGATTGTCAGGATTTTGGAAAACCATTCCTATTTTTTGACGAAGCGTCCACACGTTCTCCGAACTTAAAATTTGTCCGTCAATTTTTATATTTCCTGATACATTTTCAAGTAAACCGTCAATAGCGCGAGCTGTGGTTGACTTTCCTGAACCATTTTGACCAATGATAGAAACCCACTCTCCTGCTTGGACAGCAAAAGATACCCCATCTAAAGTGGGCGCTTCTTGATCTTCTTCATATTTGAAAGTTAGGTTTTCTACTTCGAGGATTTTATTCATAAAACTAATTATACCAAATGACTTGCATTTTCGCTATCTCTCATTTTTGCAAAAAAAGCCCTTATGTCAGGGCTTAAACATTTTTGCAAAATCAATTTCCTCTTCAGAAACTTTAACATCCTTCAGGGCCGATTTTAAGGCAAGATTTTTTGCTTTCTTGGGGAGCTGGTACTTTTCTTCTGGGGTATGCTTAGTAGGGTTAGCCAACTTTTGTTGTGTACTTTTTTTCTTTGGGACTTTGGGTTTCATTGCTTTTTGGGACAACTTCATTTCCGGAAAGGCAAGCTTAAGCTTTTCAATAATCTTTTCTACACCGAAATTACTGCCTATCCAGAAAGGGGTGTCACTCGCTTTTGCTGCTTCTTTTGCAAATCGTACTGAAGCATGAGCGACATTGAGGTTCCGAATCATGACAAAGTCAGCTTGCGCCACTAATTGGTCGATTTCAGAACGCTTCGGCTTTTTCTTATCAAAACCAAGAAAGCCAACTTCTACAGCTGCAAGTCCTTCACGTAAATCATGCCAATAGCCTGACTCACAAATTACTAATACTGTTTTCATATTAGCTTTTCCTTATGAATTTGTTCTACAGCTGCTTTGCCATCATTGAGTTTTTCCCAGATAACTACGCGATGTTCAGCAAGGGATTTTTTCACATCAATAATTCGTTGATTTGAAGACCCTCTAAATTGGAGCAATAAATTTTTCTTACTGAGTTTAAAGCGACCGTCAACAAGTATATCAATATTTCGCAACAACTCAAGTTTAGTTTCATCCTCTTGTAGAAGCTCTTCCCAAGTATAGCCCGTCCAAGACCAAATGTCCTTTTCAGGAAGTTCTGCACGTATACGTTTGACGAGCGGCAAAGCCACGCCAGTATTGAGGAAAGGCTCGCCACCAAGTAATGTCAAGCCTTGAACATAAGACTGGCTCAAGTCTGACATGATTCTTTCTTCTAATTCTTTTGTATATGGACTACCGTAACGGAAATTCCAGGTTGCTTGGTTGTAGCACCCTTCACAGTGGAATTTACAGCCGGATAAGTAAAGCGAGCAACGCACACCTTCACCATCAACAAAATTGAAAGGCTTATAATCTGAAACATAGCCCTGTTCCAAATCCGAAGCAAGCCACTCTTGTGGTTTGGGATTATTCATCTGTCATTACTCCTATCTCTATTTTATCTAAAATTTCACAGTTCTTCCTCTTAATCACAATGAGGAGGATAACTTACAGGCAAGCCTGATAAAGCTTGTCGCCCCTCATTAATTCCTTTAGAAAAAACAAGGGGCGTGTATCAAAAAAATGAGCAATTTCTTCCGAAACTACTCATTCTATTATACTACTTTTTAGACTAAATCATTTGATTTTTTTTGCTCACGACGCGCAATAAATGGAAGGAGCATTCCTAAAAGAATCAAGACAACAGGTGTCAAGATGTTCGAAGTCAATTGGAACCACCAAGCAGAAGGATCAGCAGCAAAATCAACTTTTGGTACCATACCAAGCACACATGCTACTAAAGTGAACAAGAAACACCAGATACCTGCAAACATCGCTAAGCGTTTTTGCTTGATAAATTTATACTCAGAAGTAAAGTGTTTAATCGCACGATTAAGCATGATGAAGGCAAAGAATACCCACATATAGCGCATTGGCATTACGACTGAGTTTAAGTTTGTCAGCCATTTGACCAATTCGTTCATGTTTCCTATTCCAAGTAAAGGCATCAAAATAACGATACTTACCAAAATTCCTGTCAATACAAAACCATTGATCAATGTTCCTTTGGCAGTTGTTTTACGTAGCCAAGCTGGAACAAATTGTGGATCTGCATCCGCAAGCAAGATACGCAATGGCGCATCAATTGAAAAGGCAAGCGCAGCAATTTGACCGATACCTTGTGTAAAGGCATAAACATACATCAGGCTCTTGCCAATGCCATAGTGTTCGCCAAGCATTTGAAAAGCGGCATAAGCACCATTGGCCATGAGGTCATCAGGCAGGTTACCACTTGTAAAGAGCATCCCCATCGCAACAGAGCCAAGAACGGCACAGACACCGACCATCGCAGCAAGCATAAACATTGCTTTTGGAAACTCACGTGCAGGATTCTTCATTTGGTTGACATAAGGTGAAATTTTTTCTGCACCACCAACCGCAAAGACCAGCATAGAGATTGTTGTGAAGTAACTGAAGTCAAATTTAGGGATATATGTGTTGATATTTCCCATATCTGGCGTTGCGATTGCAAAATCTTTTGCAATAAAAGGAACGCTGACAGCCATAACGATAAAGAGCAAGCTCATAACAAACATTGCTGTTCCTGCGAGTCCCCCAATAACTTTAAGCGTGTTTAAGCCTTTTGTTGCGAGCCAGAGGAAGAGAAGGAAAATAATCAATGAAATGATGGCAACCATCGGAACAGACATCAAACTGACAAGCCGTCCATCTCCACGGCCAATCCAACCAAAAGCAATTAAAATAGCTTGAGGTTTTTGGGCCAGGTAAGGGATATGCACCACCCAATATGTCCAGGCTGCATAGTAGGCAAGACGTTTGGTTGAAGTTTGTTCAACCCACGAACTTACGCCCCCTTTACTGTCTTTAAAAGTTGAACCTAACTGCCCAACAATAAGTGCGTAAGGTACAAAGTAAAGCGCCAAAATCAAAATCCATGAGGTAACAACTGTGATCCCTTGCTGGGCGAAGTTATTGACCACATTTCCCATGCCCCAAACCATGTTGAAGGCGATAAATGCGACGGTAAACCATCTAATTTTTTTAGTGTCCATATTACTCCTTAAATTTTTTATCACTCTGCGGACAAGACAAAGTAATTTTTTACGCGCCTTTTACAAATGTAAAAAAGCGGTTGCATTAAAATTATAAAATAAAACTTAAACACTGTCAATCTTATTCTTGAATTTTCACTAAAATTTTAAAATTATTCCTGCTTCTTTACCTTCTCATAAAAAAAGCGAATCCTAAGATCCGCTTTTCACTTTATTTTACAAACTTACTCTTTGCATGATCTACAGCTTCGCTGTCAATGCTCTCACCATCTTCAAGAACACCTACAGAGCCATTCATATGTTTCACACGCGCTGATATTTCTTTATGGCGCCCATGAACCATTGGTCGAGCTTGTGGGTTACCGAGGTAACCACATGTGCGTTTTACCACGTCACATGTTTGGGGGTTAGCATTGTCACATTGGGGACACTTAAAGCCACGCTCAGTCGCAGTAAAGTCCCCTTCAAAACCACACTCATAACAATGGTCAATTGGGGCATTTGTTCCCAGATAACCAATGCGATCATAAGCAAAGTCCCAAACGGCTTCCAATGCACGAGGATTTTGTTGAATCATTGGATATTCCGCATAGTGGATAAAACCACCATTGGCATAAACGGGATAATCTTTTTCAAATTCCAATTTTTCAAATGGAGTTGGATTTTTACGCACATCATAATGGAAGCTGTTTGTATAGTAATCTTTGTCGGTGATATCCGCAACGGAACCAAATTTCTCTTTATCCATACGACAGAAACGGTCTGTCAGACTTTCACTTGGTGTAGAGTAAACGGAGAAATGATAGCCGGTTTCTTTGCTCCAGTCTTTACAATCTTGGTTCATGCGTTTTACTATTTCCAAAGTAAAGTCTTTTGCTTCCTTGTTATTTTCCCAAGTTGGCCCATAGAAACTTGTTGCAACTTCATAAAGGCCGATATAGCCAAGAGAAACTGTCGCACGTTCATTTTTATAAAGCTCATCGACTGAATCTTCAGCTTTCAAACGCCCCAAGGCCCCGTTCATAAAGAGAATAGGCGCATTTTTGGGTTGGGCTTCTTTTGTACGGTTAACACGGTAAACTAAAGCATCCTTAGCAATGGCAATGCGTTCATTAAAGATTTCCCAGAACTTTTCTTTATCTCCTGCCGCTTCAAGTGCAATACGTGGAAGATTTACCGTTACAACTCCAAGGTTATTACGACCGGCAGTAACTTCATTGCCCTTTTCATCTTTCCATCCATGAAGGAAACTACGACATCCCATGCTTGCTTTAAATGAACCTGTTAACTCGACAATCTTGTCATAAGACAAGATATCTGGATACATACGCTTTGTGGCACATTCTAGTGCCAAGTTTTTAATGTCATAGTTTGGCGTACCCACTTCGAGATTTAAACCACGCTTCAAGGTGAAAATTAATTTAGGGAAAATAGCTGTACGATGCTCTTTTCCTAAACCTCCAATGCGGACTTTCAGAATGGCTTTTTGGATTTCACGTGCATACCAATCTTCTCCTAAGCCAAAACCAACGGTAACAAAAGGCGTTTGCCCATTTGAAGTAAAAAGCGTATTGATTTCATATTCCAAAGATTGCATCGCATCATAGATGTCTTTTTTAGTTTTTGCTTGAGCATAGGCTTCGCGTTTTTCCGGTTGTTCAATCCACTCTTCCGCATCTTTTAAATGCTTCGCATAGTTCAATTTTGCATAGGGTGCTAAAATTTCATCGGCGCGGTCAAATGAACAGCCGCCGTATTGTGAACTGGCCACATTGGCAATAATTTGTGAAGCTTGAGCGGTCGCTGTTTGAATAGACTTAGGTGAATCTACTTGTGCATTCCCTAATTTAAAGCCGTTCTCAAACATATTTTTAAAGTCAATCAAACAACAATTTGACATCGTTGTGAAGGGAGAATAATCTAAGTCATGGTAATGAATTTCCCCTTTTTGGTGGGCATTCGCTACATGAGGAGGAAGCATTTTTAAACCAATGGCTTTAGAAACAGCACCTGCAGTTAAATCACGTTGTGTATTGAAAACATCGCTGTCCTTGTTTGCATTCTCATTGACAACTGTTTGATCTTTATTGATCAGTTTTTCGATGGTGAAGTTAATGTCTGTTGCTTTGCTTCTCTCAAGGTCACGCTGTGTCCGATAAGTTGTATACACTTCCGCCCACTTCGTTTCACCAAGTTCCATCAATAAATGTTCTACAATACTTTGAATTTCATAAATCTTAACATTTTCCGTAAAACGTGTGAATATTTCACGCACGACCCGATCACAAATTTCTGCGATACGGTTCTCTGAAGCTGGAGGTACTATTTCGTCCCCAGCTTTTTGCAATGCCTCAAAAATTTTGCTACTGTCAAACTTTACGGAGCGACCATCACGCTTAATCACACTGATTTCTTGATCAGTTACGACGGTGGTTTCCTCAACCATTCTCATTCTTTGTTCCCCCATTTTTTTAATTCCTTGTGCTTCTATTCTACCAAATAAAAAAATCTTTTTCCACTATATCTAGTATCATTTTTTATGAAAATAAAAGAAAGCACACTATATATAGTGTTGAGGGCAAAAACAAAAAAAGAGCTATTTTTGCTCTTTTTTAGTCATTAATCACATTAATTTGACAAGATTTCATTGTTTCTAAAGCTGCACGATGACTTTCTGGAGTTACACCTGCACAACATGAAGCATCAACAGAAATTTTCACTTCTGGAGCAAATGACTTAATCAACAGAGCATTTGAAACCACACATATATCTGTACAAATACCAATGAGTTCCACTTGATCCACATTCTCATTGCGGATATATTCTGCAAGCTCTACCGAACCAAAGATATTTTTTTCGAACACACGTTGAAAACCAACTTGAGCTTCCTTATGTATTTCCCAACCCGGAGTCCCTTTTTGACAGTGAATCACTGGCAAGTTTTGACCTTCTTGAGTTGTCAAATAATCTTCAAAATGTGTATCCTGTGTGGCTAGTCGTTCATTTTCGGCGTAAGTTGCCAACTTCTCGATAACCTTTGGAACAATAGCTTGCGCTTCTTTTGTACCCAAAGAACCATCTATAAAATCATTTTGAAAGTCAATCAATACCAGTAATTTTTTCATAAGCAAACTATACCACACCTCTTAAATAAGGTCAAATAAGTTTCAAGAAAAGGACGATATCCCGATTTTTTCAATACTACTTAAAATAACGTATTATGACTTTCAATTAAAATGTGACTATTTTTGTCAGGCAAGGGGCTGTATCCTAGATATACGACTTTTTATTATCCTTGTAATATTTGAATAGCCATAGGTTCAGTTGAAACCTTAGCTACTCCTCCCAGAGGAAAGGTAAATATTGGTTGTGTATGACCAAAATCAACATCATAAACTACGGGAATAGTCTTTAAAATAGGGAATTTATCCAAAATATAATAAAGAGTCTCCTCAGAAATTTCAGTATCTGTAGGGAAACGACCAATAACTAACCCAGATATATCAGTATGAATCTCTAATATTTGTGCCAAATATCCTGAAAACTCTAGTGGCATTCCACCTTCTGAAAGTTCTAAAAATAAAATTGGAGCCTCAACTTCAGGTAGAAAATGTGTCCCAGCTTGGAGGTTATAGGTTTGAATATTTCCACCAGTGATCACTCCCCTTGCCTCTCCATGATTGTAAATTTTCCATTTTGTCTTTTTGGGGGATCTAGTTATAGTTTTATCAAACCATAAATCACTTGTCCATAGATCACTGGGTTTTAACACATAATTTTTATTTTTCATAGCATTTATCCAGCTTTGTGTTTGAAACTCCTGAAGTTCATCCATTTTAAAGGACGAATAAGAAGGTCCATAATAAGTAATGAGACCCGTCTTAGCTCGTATAGCATTATGTAAGCTTGTTGTATCAGAATAACCAATAAACATTTTGGGATTCTGTTTAATCAAATCCCAATCTATATAGGGAAGCAACTCGTTACAGTTTAATCCCCCTATTGTAGTGAGTATTCCTTTCACATTTTTATCAGAAAAAGCTTCATGTATATCAAAAATACGAGAATTAATCGAACTAGAATATAAACTATCATTTTCTAGAATATGCTTCCCAAAAGTTACTTTAAATCCTAAATCTTCAAGTCGTTTTTTAGATATTAAATTGTCTTCAAATCCTCCCACTCTTTCGATTGAAGAACTAGGTGAAATCACTCTAATCTCATCTCCGCATTTTAATTTTGAAGCGAATATTTTATCCATAGTATCCGTCCCTTTCAAATGATTTACATAGATTATAGCATAGTTACATTGAGCCATTAGGTCTATTGAATTAATTAAAAAAACCACAGGTTTCACACTGTGAGCCTTTTAATTAATTTAGTTTTACATGGGGCTTAATCGATTAATTATTATTGTATCCAAATTTACGTGAGTGCAGCATATTTTTCCAATGTATTTTGCTCACCTCGGACAAAGCATTTATAGTCTGTGTTGTGCTATAGTCATCAAAGATACTTGCCTCGAGGTCTACTAGGTTAAGCGATTGATTCCTAGGGCTTCGGTTGCTTAACCTTTAGTTAAGTCCAATGCTCCACGTTTTTTACGTAGAGCTATTTTAATTTCTGGTATTAGATACAAAATAATCCTCATTTCCATTTACATATAAAACAAACGTAAAAGTTCATAGATACCACTTTACACATTTATTTAAGAAACACAAAATAAAAAAATTCTAAATTCACATTTTTATTCACTTAATTATCAAAATGAATTATAATATTGATTAGGAGGTCATCTAATCATGGCTGAAAACAGAATAAAAGAACTAAGAAATTCAGTGAATCCTAAAATCACATTAAAAGACTTATCAAACTAAAATAAAAAGGATTGTCTTTTACTGATAGTTAACTTTCCAAATTTGAAAATGGAACAAGTACTCCAAGAAACGAGGAGATTTGGAAAGCACTAGTAAAAATTTTTGGTACAAGTCATCAATACATATTAGAATTAACTATGCACAAAAGTGAAACTTTTTAAACATAACCCATTTATTAGTCACTTGTACTTTAAATATCAAAACTCTTGTAGTAATGAAGAAAAGTTAATGGAATTAATAAATAAAATATCTAAATATAATTCTGAATTGAACATTAAGCATGCACTAAATTTGTATTGTTATCAGTTTAATAACGATAATTGTTAAAGTTTCTTTTTCAAATATACTTTTTATATCTATATTATTATTTTTTTTATACTGGCACATATACACTTTATTCAAAAGCTACTATTTTCTTACGTGGCTAGTGCTCCTTCTAAAAAATTATCTTTTTATTTGAGCAAGCTCTTGAAATGAAACAAAAAAGCATCGTAGAATATTTAACAAAATAAAAAACGTTTGGGCGTGTGAAAGGAAAATAGAATGAAAAATAAGATAAAACAAGCAGAAACGGATGTTTTAAATGATTTATATAATCTTATTTTAAACGATCATACGCACAGCTATGAAAGAGATATATTGTTGTCCACAAAAAATGCATTGGAGTATGAACAAAACTATACTAAAATACTAATAAAACTCCAAACTGAATTAAATGGTTTTGCAATTAATTCAAAGTTATCTCCTGAGGTTAGCAGCTTTTATAAACAATTGCCCCAGTATCTCTTAAGCATAGCCCCTACCAATTTTACAGGGATTTATAGACCTTTTTAGTCCTGATTTAATTGTCATTTGAAATGACACCCTTCTGCTACAAGTAGAAAAACTAAAAATATTGTTGTAGTGAGCTATTTGAGAAGGTGGGACGCATATCCCCTATATAGCCTTGAATATTAACATTTCTTAACAAAATAGGGCCCTTTGATAGTCAAGGAGACAATATATATAAAATGAAAATTGTTATTATCGGAGATTCGGGAGCTGGTAAATCAACTTTAGCAAGAGAACTATCAGAAATACTCCAAATTCCAACTTTACACCTTGATAAAATTTGGCTAGATGGGTTTTCTAGTAAGGACTTAGTAACCAAACAAGAAGAATTTATAGAAGCTAATATAAACGACTGGATTATTGAAGGAAATTATCAAGGAACAATGGATTTACGAATTCCTCTAGCGGATTTAATAATATGGCTAGAGGTTTCCCCTTACAAAGCTTTATATCGAGTTATTTATCGATCTATCAGACATAGATTCTTACATGATAGGGCTGATATACCTGTTAATTTTAAAGAAAATTTTGATAAAGAGTGGTTTGACTTTTTACAATTTGTATGGAAGAGTCAGCAAAAAAATCGGGAGATATTTCCTCAAATTATAGATAAATATAAAAAAGCAGACAAGTTGGTAATTTTAAAAAAGAATAAGGATAAGAAAAATCTCCTTGGACTACTCAAGAAGAACGCAAAAGAAAAAAGCGCCTAAGCGCAGGAAAGGAAAAATTATGATTACAACAAAAGAAATTAAAGATCGTTTCGAAAAAACACCTGGAGGAGCATTCCAAGGGGTGAGCATTATTACAGATAAATATACAGGAGTTCAATACCTAATCGCTAGTGAGGGCAGTGGTGGCGGAGTAACACCACTTATAGATGAAAATGGGAAACCTTTGTTATCTAAGGAAAAGACTGACTCTATTTTTGATTAATTTTATAATTAGATGTTTATCACAATCTATGAAAAATAGATTCTCGCTCATTAGGGGTAAAATATGAAAAATAATTGGTACACATTCCCCTTGGGAGCATTAACGACACTAATTTTCTTTTTAATCGGTTTTTTTACTGGACGGTGGGATATGGCTTGGCTAGTCTTCTTACTCAATCCTATACTTATTGGTTTATGCATAACCAAAAAAAAGAAAAGCAAAGAAGATAAACACGATGACCTAGATTTTTAAGAGAACAAGATAGAAAGTGTCTGTGTACGTGAAAGGAAAATATGAATAATATTGAAATTCAAAAAGTTAATCGTACTTATAAAATAGGAAGTGCTTTATCCTTACTATGTGTACTTTTGATGATGATTTTAGTTTTTAGAGGAAATATTAAAGGAGCGGGTTTCTTTCTATCCATTGAAGCTATCAGTGTTTTTATTACATCAAGATCTAGCTATAAATTTTATAAAAAAACTTACATAAATGATGTAAATACTTTTAAAGTACCTAAAATTTATAGAAGTGGAGAAACAATTAACCCCAACAATCCTCAAGGTGCAAGAGTTTGGAAAGTAATTTTTGGTTTTGTTATTATGGGCTTTTTGCTAGGAATAATTCTCTTGATGATTGGATGATGTCCCCTGAAATGGCACCTTTATGCCACAAGTGGCAAAATCGAAAATTTCGTTGTTGAGAATCCTAAATTTGATGACTTACTCTTTTTTAATAAGTCTGAGATCCCCCATAATCTCCCTAATTACCTTGTCAAAACCTTTCCTATTTATGATATCTAAAACCCACTTTTTGCCTAGCCACAATCTAATTAAACACACAATATCGCGCGCATTGTAACGCTCAAAAATGCGCGTGCTTGCTCCTTACGTGCAATACTGAACCACGTTAGAAAATGAAAGGAAATTTTATGGATACCCGAACTTTAACCGAATACTCTGGAATAACTGGGATATTGGGTGGCAGCTTTACTAGCATTGCTAGTCTTGTTTTATGGAGTAGACTCAATAGTATAGCCAATAGTTCCGCTACACTTGAATCTGGAGTTAATACCACCCAATTTATGATACAGAGACATATAACACTCTTTATAGGAGTAGGTATCATTAACTTTATAGTTTTGATTTGTCTTCTATCGATGGGGATCCTTTCTTTAAGAAAATATAAAAAGTTAAAAGGAGTCAATAAAATGCCTCCTACCATATTTATAATTGCTAGCGTTGTCTTTTTTATCCCATTTGTCGGGAAACTTACTAGCGGTGTACTAGCCATCATTGGTGGCATCCTATTCTTCACGAATTTAAATAAATTAGACTAGTCAACCATATCGCACTTTTATCTGTGACATATTCAATCATGTTTAAATTCTTTTAACTTTGCCTTGCCTGACAATAGAATAAGAGATATGAACATGAACATAAAAGAGATCACAAAAAAGACGGTACAATCGCGTACCGTGCTAGTGTTTATTTTGGCGTTGATAGTCTGACAGGTAAACAAGTGTGCACAACTGCCACGGCTAAGACTCGCAATCAATGCGAAATCAAAGCCAACCAAGCTATAAATAAGTTTAACAAAAATGGCTATACTGTAGCAAAAGAAAAAGTAGTCCAACACTTCAAAAAAATCCGATATTCCCAATGCAGGATTTCATGGTTTCAGACACACCCCTGCAAGCTTATTTAATGAATAATGATACCACCCCTAAAGAAATACAGCACAGGCTCGGTCACCCAGATTATGGAGTAACCACGAACACATACAAGCCCCCTTGCCAAACATAAAGAAAAAGATACTGCAGAGAAGCTCGGCAATACCTTTAAAGCATTATAATTTTTTAGTGAACGTAGTTAAAAGTGTAGTTAAATATAATTCAATGAGCCTACTCCCTTTTAGAATAAAAGGGAAACAGCATTCTTTTTTTCATAAGCAAATTATAGCAAAATTACTTTAGAAAGCAAATGCTGATAAAAAATAAACTCTCCTTTCATACCAAAAGAAAAACTCCACAATCGGAGTTTTTTCTATATTAACGATGGTACTTCTTGTCTAGATGATTGTAAACAGGAAGACCAATTAAGGTAAAGACAACACCAACCATGGCTGGAACTTGGTTACTCATATAGTCTGAACTGATCAAAGTCATAACCAAGATGAAGACCCCACCAATGATTGCAATAATTGGAATAACAGGATAAAGTGGTACTTTATATGGACGGACTAATTCTGGTTCGCGCTTACGTAAGATAAAGACCGTAATGAAAACCATAGTGTAGAAAATCCAAATTACAAAGACCAACATATTTGTTAAGAAGTCGAAAGCATCGCTTGAAAGCATTGTTACAACTAACATGATTGCTGCAATTGCAACTTGCAGAATACCTGAGTTTACGGGAACACCGCTCGCTGAGAGCTTTTTGAACGTTTTCCAGAAAGGGAAAGATTTCTCTGTTGCCAAAGCGTATGAAGCACGCATCCCTGTCATCGAGTAACCATTAATTGTGCCGTAAACAGAAATCAAGATACCAATTGTGACAAGTTTGCCACCCATCCCACCAAATATTGTATTGGCAACAATAGCAGGGAGATTAGGATTATTTTCCATCAAGGTTGGAATACCTAAAGTACGAATATAAGCCGCATTGATAAAGACATAGACAAACATGATCGCAACTATACCGAGAATGATCGCACGCGGCAAATGTTTTGCAGGATTTTTCATTTCACCGGCAATATTACCAGCATAAATCCAACCATCATAGGCAAACATAGTTGCTAAAAGACCTGAACCAATTGCGGATGCCAAGGATAAGTTTTCTCCTGCTGTAATAGGAAGCAATTGGAAATCAACACCACCAGGACGAAGTAAACCAACAACCACTATCAAGGCAATCGGAATTAACTTAATCACTGTTGTAACGGACTGAAGCCCCCCTGCAGCTTTAGAACTAATAAAGTTAATCAAGGTAACTGTAATTGCTGCAATTACACCGACTATTGCGGTATTAGCAGCACTCACATTCATCCCAAATAAATTTAAAAATTGCGTACCAAATACAACAGACAGCGCTGCAATATTTGCAGGGAAGTAGATAATAGACTGTGCCCAACCTAAAAGAAATGACCAACGTTTACCAAAACCACGTTGAATGTAGCGAATCATCCCACCTGTTTCAGGAATAGCAGCAGCAAGTTCTGCCGCAGTTAACCCACCACAAATTGAAATGATACCACCAAGGATCCAAACCAATATGTGCAATCCTGGTTGGCCAGTGAGTTCCGCAACTCGTCCAGCCTTGAAGAATACACCTGCACCAATAACCGTACCCATTACTGTTGTAAGGGCAGGGAAGAAACCAAGCGTTCGCTTCATTTCATTTTTTTGTTCCATAAGAGCTCCTCTTTCAAAGATAAATTTTTGATAAGATTAATAATAACAATGCTGATTCCTAACATCAGCATTAGAGAGTAACCTTGTAACCGATTACTCTCTTATTTTAACATAATTTTCGATTTTGTGATGGGATGAACTTAGTTTTTAGCCTTTTAATTTCTCTGTAAGTTTTTCAAGCATTTCTTTCGTCATTGCATCTAAATCATATTTAGGATTGAAGCCCCATTCTTCTTTGGCACAAGTTGCATCGATAGAGTTTGGCCAGCTGTCTGCGATACCTTGACGGACTGGATCTACATCATAATCCATTGTAAAGTCTGGCATGAATTTTTTGATTGATGCAGCAATTTCTTCAGGTTCAAAACTCATCGCAGTGATATTGAAAGCGTTACGGTTTACTAATTTGTCTGCAGGTGCATTCATCAAGTCGACAATGGCATCGATTGCATCTGGCATGTACATCATGTCCATTTTTGTTCCTTCAGCGATGAAGCTTGAATAATGACCATTTTTGATTGCTTCATAGTAGATATCTACAGCATAGTCTGTCGTTCCTCCACCAGGCAATGTTTTATAAGAAATCAAACCTGGGAAACGCACACCACGTGTATCAACACCAAATTTAGTGTAGTAGTAATCACAAAGCAATTCCATAGAAACTTTAGTTACACCGTACATTGTATTTGGACGTTGAATAGTCACTTGAGGTGTATTATCCATTGGAGTGCTTGGTCCAAAGGCTGCAATAGATGATGGTGAGAAGTATTGGAGCTTAAGTTCACGCGCTGTTTCCAAGGCATTAACCAAACCACCCATGTTCAAATTCCAAGCAAATTGGGGTTTTGCTTCAGCAACAGCTGAAAGAAGTGAAGCCAAGTGGATAATTGTATCCACACCATTATCTTTAGCAATTGCCATCATTTTGTCGCGGTCCATGACGTCCAAAATTTCAAAATGACCGTCAGTCACAACTGGATTACCTTCGACTTCACGTACATCTGTTGCGATAACATTATCAACCCCAAGATCTTTACGAAGACGTTCTGTTAATTCTGATCCAATTTGTCCGAGTGCGCCTGTGATGAGTACTTTTTTCATTATATTTTCTCCAATATATTTGTTATATGCTTACTTGTAATAAAATGGTTTTTATTGCCTTAAGAAATTAAATCAAGCCGATTTCTTTACCTACTTTGGCAAAAACAGCAACTGCTTCATCTAACATTTCTTTCGTATGTGCTGCTGTAGGCATCGCACGTACACGTCCTGTTCCAAGTGGTACAGTTGGGAATACGATCGGTTTAACGTAGACGCCATTTTCAATCAATTTCTTAGAAAACTCTTGTGTTTTCGCTTCGTCTCCGAGAATAACTGGAGTGATTGGAGTTTCAGATACACCTGTATCAAAGCCGGCTTTTTGTAATTCTTCTTTGAAATATTTTGCGTTGTCCCAAAGTGTTTCAACATATTCTGGATGATCATGCATTAAGACAAAGGCTTCTTTAGCTGCCGCTGCTGCACCTGGTGTCAATGAAGTTGAGAAAAGGAAAGGACGCCCTTGTGATTTAAGCCAGTCAACCAAAAGTTTTGAGCCTGCTACATAGCCGCCCACTACACCAATCGCTTTTGAAAGTGTCCCGATTTGGAAATCAATCTTATCTTGCAAACCAAAATGTTTTACTGTACCGGCTCCGCCGCCCATAACACCAGAACCATGCGCATCATCAACATAGGTAATCAAATCATATTTTTCAGCAATTTCAACAATTTCTGGTAATTTAGCAACGTCACCATCCATTGAGAACACGCCATCTGTGATGTACATTACTTTATTGTATTCACCAGACTCCGTCGCTTCTTTTGCTTTTGCTTCAAGATCAGCCATATCTTGGTGTTTAACGCGGATAATTTTAGCACCTGAGAGACGACATCCATCAATAATTGAGGCGTGGTTCAGTTCATCTGAAAGAATCGCATCCCCTTTTTTCATGACGGCGCTGATCGCTCCCATATTACAATTGAAACCTGATTGAAACGCAATAGCGGCTTCTGTGCCTTTAAATTCAGCGATTGTTTTTTCTAATTCAATGTGTATATCTAAAGTGCCGTTGATAGTACGTACAGCACCAGCTCCAGCTCCATATTTATCTGTTGCATCTTTTGTCGCTTGAATTAATTCAGGACGTGTTGCAAATCCCAAATAGTTATTTGAAGCAAGGTTAATCATCTTGTTACCCGCAACTGTAATCTCAGGACCATTGGCGCTATCTAAAACGTCAATCGTGTTGAGCAAACCCTTTTGTTTAAGGTCTCCAAGCCCATTTTCGAGGAACTGTGTTAAAACTTTTGAAGTCATTCTATAACCTTCTTTCAATTTTTAGTTACATATTTTGTAACCGTTTACAGTAAGTTTAACACTTTTTATTTTCTCATGCAAGGATTTTTTGCACTTTGATTAAATTTTAATTTAAATTACATGTCTTTGTGAATTTTGTGATGTCAAAGTAAATTATCTCACGATTAAAAAAAGACTGAACTATACAAAAAAAAGACTCTGAAATTCAAAGTCTTTTTTTTTAAGAATTATTGATCGTTGTCATTGGCAATGAGAAAATGATCCACAACATCTTCAATACGGGCCAAGTCAACATTCCCGCCTGAAACGATAGAAACAACTTTTTTGCCCTTCACATAATCATCAACTTTACCTGAGAGGATAGCTGCTGTTGCAAGAGCGCCAGCGCCTTCCACCACGATTTTTGTACGTTGGATCAGATCTTTAATGGCTAATTCAATTTCTGATTCTGTCACAAGAACCATGTTATCAACGATTTGATTGACTACTTCAAAAGTCAATTCGCCTGGGTAAGCCACATGACAGCCATCTGCAATCGTTGGTGCTTCATCATGGTGTACTTTCTTACGTTCTCTAAAGGATGCCGTCATACCATGACAATTTTCAGCTTGAACACCAATAACTTGAATATTAGGATTAAAAGATTTCAAGGCAACTGCAACACCTGAAATCAAACCACCTCCGCCTACGGGCACCAATACTGTGTCAACATCCCACAGATGATCTAAGATTTCTAGACCGATTGTTCCTTGTCCAGCCATTACCTCTACATCATCATATGGGGGGATATACGTAATATTATTTTCTTTAGCATAAGCTTCACAGAAGGCCTTTGAGTCATCAAACTGTTCACCTTCAAGCATTACTTCTGCACCATAGCCACGTGTAGCATCAACTTTAGCTTGAGGCGCACCTTTTGGCATAACAATAATACTCTTTATTCCCAAAAGTTTTGATGTTAGAGCAACACCTTGGGCGTGGTTACCTGCTGAACAAGCAATAACTCCACGATCCTTTTCTTCTTGAGACAATTGAGCAATCTTATTGAAAGCACCTCGGAACTTGAATGAGCCTGTTAATTGCATATTTTCAAGTTTCAAGTAAACTTCGCCACCTGTTTTAGCAGTCAAGAACATTGACTGAATCAATGGTGTTTCACGTGCATATTGTTTAACAGTGTTTTGAGCTTTTTTAATATCTTTAATTGTAATTGGCAGATTTGCTAAATTTGGCATAATTCTTTTTCCTTAGATTTCTTTTTAAAGTTCCGTATAAGTGACATCGATTGAATCAGCAAGTGCTTTAGAAACGACTTTTCCTTTATAAACACTCAAACCAGATAAAAGCTCTTTTGATTTCAATGCCTCATCTAAGCCTTTGACTGAAATATCCTTGAGGAAGGAGATATTGCCTTGAGCCAAAGCAATTGTCGCTGTACGTGGTGTTGCACCTGGCATATTTGGCACAGCATAATGAATAATGCCATGTTTGATGAAGACGGGATCCGCATGGTTTGTTGCATGATCGATTGTTTCAACAGTTCCCCCTTGGTCAATCGCAATATCCACGATAACAGAACCTGGTTTCATAGATTCAACCATATATTCTTTAACTAATTTTGGTGGTTTAGCGCCAGGGATTAAGATTGTTGAGATAAAGACATCCGCAAGTTTAATATTTTCTTCAAGAGCTTCAGTTGTTGATTTAACGATTTCAACTGTTTTGCCTGCATAACGTTCTTTAAGTTGAGCGATACGCGCATCGCCAAGTTCAATGATAATAACCTTACATCCTAAAGCAACAGCCATATCTGCGGCATTTTCTGCGGCATTACCACCACCAAAGATAACTACAGTACCCGCTTCGATACCTTCAATACCAGGAAGAAGAATTCCTTCCCCTTCATGTTGTTTTTCAAGATAATATTGCCCAATATTAACTGCACGACGCCCCGCAATAGCTGACATTGGTTTAAGTAACTCCAGCACACCATTGATTGAGATGTTTTCACCAGAAATAGCTGTTACACCGACTTCCATCATTTTTTCAACACAAGCTTTATTTGCTGCCAAATGCAAGAATCCCCAAATAATTTGTCCTGGTTTGAAATATTTATATTCAGATTCCATTGGTTCTTTGACTTTAACAATCAACTCCGCTTCCCAAGCAGTTTCTGTATCAACAATTTGCCCTCCAGCTGCTTCGTAAAGGTCATTTGTAAAACCACAACCTGCACCAGCATTGCTATCGACAAGTACTTCATTACCTGCTTCAACGAGTATTTTCACGTTTTCTGGAGTCATCCCCACACGCGCTTCACCTTGTTTTGGGTCTTTAATTACACCAATTTTCATTTTGTTTCTCCTTTGTGAATTCTTTATCAATTAAATGATAGCACTTTCATTCTCTTTTGGCAATTATTTTTGTGAAATAAAACACTTTTTTAACGGTTTATTATTCTTCCTGTCTATATTCTGTCAATTATAAAAAAAGACACTCAAATCTTACAATTTGAATGTCTTTAAACTTATTTTAGTGGTCAACTTCGTCTGGATTGCGTGCTAGACCTGCTTTCCCATGAAGGCTGTCAATAAAGGCGATATCTTCTTCAGTCAAATCAAAATCAAAGATATCCGCATTTTCTTTAATACGGCTTGCCGTTACAGATTTAGGTAAAGGAAGGTAGCCTTTGTGTAAACTCCAACGTAAAACGACTTGGGCAACTGTTTTCCCATATTTAGCTGCAATGTCCGTCAATTCTGTGACCGCAAAGATTTTACCTGTACCAAGAGGGCTGTAAGCTTCTGTCAAAATATCGTGTGCTTTATTGAAGGCAACAACCTCTTCTTGCTGATCCGAAGGGTTAACCATAATTTGATTGACCACAGGTTTAATTTCGGCGACTTCCAATAATGGTTCCAAGTGACGTGGATGGAAGTTCGATACCCCAATAGCACGCACTTTTTTGTCGTGTACGCCTTCTTCCATGGCTTTCCAAACGGCGGCATTGCGCTCTGCAAAGTTTGGACGAAACGCTTTTGGATTTGGCCAGTGAATAAGATAAAGGTCCACATAGTCTAAACCTAATTTTTCCAAGCTTTCGTTAAGTGCTGCTCGTGCATCTTCTGTTGTGCCAACAGCCCAAAGTTTTGTCGTAATAAACAAGTCTTCGCGTGCAATTCCACTGTCTTTAATCGCGCGGCCCACTGACTCTTCATTGCCATACACAGCTGCTGTATCAATATGACGGTATCCCACTTCTAAGGCGGTTTTTACAGCTTGATATGCTTCTTCGCCATCTTTAGATTGCCATGTTCCAAAACCCACTTTTGGAATTGTCATACCATTTGCGAGAGTGTAAGTTTCTGTAAGTGACATAATTTCTCCTTTTCTTTACTTTCTAGCTTCATTCTATCACTTTACGAGGTCAGACAAAAAAATTTTGGTTCAAAAAATGGTAAAATAGAAGAATACTAAGAATAGTGGAGGTAGAAAATATGGCTGAAGTAGAATCATTCCAGCTCGATCACACAAAAATTTTAGCACCTTACGTGCGTCTAATTGGGACAGAAACTGGTCCTAAAGGTGATATCATCACCAACTTTGATGTCCGTTTTGTGCAACCTAATCACGGTGAAATCCCGACAAGTGGACTACATACTATCGAACACTCAATGGCAAGTTTGATACGTGACCGTATTGATGGCATGATTGACTTTTCTCCTTTTGGATGTCGTACTGGCTTCCATATGATTATGTGGGGCGAACCAACTGCTGAGGAGATTGCCAAAGTGATCACTTCATCTTTGGAAGAGCTTGCAGGAGACAGTTTCACTTGGGATAATGTCCCAGGGGTTGCCGAAAAAGAATGTGGAAATTATCGTGATCATTCATTATTTTCAGCAAAAGAATGGGCGAAGAAAATTTTAAGTGAAGGTATCTCCTCGGATGCTTTCGAACGTCGCCTTGTAAAGTAGAGAGAAAGAGAACCATGGGAAAGTATCAATTAGACTATAAAGGGCAAGCCTCTGTCCAAAAATTCCACGAAAAAAATTCAAATAAAAAGACAGATAAGTTGTCAAAAATCGAGGAATTAAAAAAACAACACCAAGCGAAAAAGAAAAAAGAGAAGAAAGCATGAAAAAGTTAAACATTGCTTATGTTGGTTTTGGGAAGTCCACCAATCGCTATCATATTCCTTATGTTAAAATTCGTGAGCACTTCAACATTGCACGCATTGTCAATCGTAGCCTCGGTAAACGTCCTGAACAAGCCATCCTTGAGGCTGAAGGAACTGTTTTTTCAACAGACATCAATGATATTATTCAAGATGATTCGATTGATTTAGTCATCGTGGTTACGCCAGGTGCTGCACATTACGAAACCAGTAAAAAGCTTTTACTGGGTGGAAAAAACGTTATCTGTGACAAACCTTTAGTAGAAACTTTAGAACAAGCCAAAGAATTGGTGGGTATCGCTCAAGAAAAGAACCTCTTCTTTATGCCTTTCCAAAATCGTCGTTTTGACAGTGATTTTTTGACGGTCAAAAAAGTTTTGGAGGCTGGTTATCTAGGAGATTTGCTTGACATTACTGTCACTATGGACCACTATCGTCCAGCAGACGCATCTGCTGGAAAAAACTTTGATGGTGCCTGGTATGGCCACGGTGTACACATGGTTGACCAAATGGTTTCACTCTTCGGTCAACCAAAAGATGTACAGTACGATATACGTTCGACACGTGATTCAAACGCTGTAGATGATTACTTCTCTGTAAACTTGCTTTACACCGATTTCCGTGCAACCGTTCAAGCCACTGAACTGGCTGCGCTCAAACGTCCCAAATGGGTGCTTTATGGTTCTAGAGGAACTTTAATTAAAGAAAACGTTGACCAACAGGAAAATGATTTGAAGGTGGGAATCTTCCCAGGAAGTGAAGGGTTTGGTGCCGATACACCACAAGATTTTGCTCAATTGACATACTACAATCAAAATGGGGATCGTATTGACAAGTCAATTCCTACGATTTTAGGCGATTATGGCCGTGTTTATGATGCAGCTTATGAGTCAATCGTGAATGGAGCTGAAAAACTCGTTTCAGATGATCAAATTTTGACGGTTATTGAAACTTTAGAAAATGGTTTTAAATAAGAAAGTCCTCTTTGAGGGCTTTTTGTATACCTTTCTATCCGCAAAAATAGCAATTCATTTCCTGAAAGAACTGAAAGATAAAATGTTAAAATGACACTATGACTATTACATTTAAAAATGTCACTAAAAAATACGGAGACAAAGCCGTACTTTCAGATATCAACTTCTCCATTGAAAGTCATGAGTTTTTTGTACTCGCAGGATCTTCTGGTGGCGGAAAAACAACATTACTCAAGATGATTAACCGGCTCATCGAACCCAATGAAGGGCAGGTTCTCATTGATGATCAAGATATTCAAACGATTAATTTAAGAGACTTGCGTCTTCAAATAGGATATGTTCTCCAGCAAATTGCGCTCTTTCCTAACATGACCGTTTTAGAAAATATTGGTCTCATCCCGACGATGAAAGGTTGGAGCAAAAAAGAAACCCGTGCGCGTGTACTCGAACTCCTTCCTTTAGTTGGTCTAGATGCTGAAAAGTACCTTAACCGCTATCCTCACGAACTTTCTGGGGGTGAAGCACAGCGGATTGGTATTTTGCGTGCTATTGCCTGCAAGCCAAAGATTATTTTAATGGACGAACCCTTCTCCGCTCTGGATCCTATCTCTCGTAAACAACTACAGGAACTGGTCAAAGATTTGCAGAAAACCTTGAAAATCACAACGGTTTTTGTTACCCACGATATGTCTGAAGGAATGGCAATGGCTGACCGTATCGCGATTCTCAAAGATGGTGAACTGCAGCAGGTGGGCCGTCCCCAAGAAATTTTAAATGCCCCAGCAAATACTTTTGTGGCAGACTTCTTCACGGACTATCAGCAAGATTTGTCTCAATATAAGTTAAAAAATCTTGAACAAGCTCTTGCGAAACATACTTTTTCGGAAGAAACGCCTTTGGCAGAAATCTTAAATAGTCTGGAGGCTGATGCCCATGAATAATTTGATTGCTACCTTTCAACAGCAAGAGCACCAGTTTTGGACCGCTCTTCTAGAGCATATCCAAATTTCCTTGGTTTCTCTTTTTATCGCTATTCTAATCGCACTTCCTCTTGCCTTACTTTTAAGACGTTATCCCAAAATTGCTGAGCCAGTCCTACAACTTACTGGAATTTTCCAAACGATTCCAAGTTTGGCCTTGCTTGGATTATTGATTCCTTTCATTGGGATCGGTTCGTTGCCAGCTATTGTCGCATTAGTTGTCTATGCCCTTTTTCCTATTATTCAAAATACCTACACCGGACTTCAACAAATTGATCCGTCCTTAATTGAAGCAGCAACTGCTTTTGGGATGAACCGACGGGAGCGCTTGATGAAGTTTGAGCTGATACTTGCTTTGCCCTTTATTATGGCTGGTATTCGTACAAGTGCTGTCATGATTATTGGGACAGCAACTTTAGCTGCACTTATTGGAGCAGGTGGACTCGGAAATTTCATTCTCTTAGGCATTAACTCCAATGATGTTAACCTTATCCTGATTGGAGCGATTTCTTCTGCCTTATTGGCCGTTATTTTCTCAACCTTACTCCGCTTCTTGGAAAAAGCAAAAATTCGTACCATTCTGATTAGCTTCTTTGCTGGTCTTTTACTCTTGTTGGGTTCATATTATCACCCTCAATCCAATGCTCATCCACAGATTACCGTTGCTGGAAAGCTCGGAGCCGAGCCGACACTTTTGATAAATATGTACAAGGAAGTCATTGAAAAGAACAGTGACATCGAAGTTACTCTCAAGTCCAACTTTGGAGACACCACTTTCCTTTACAATGCTTTAAAATCCAATAAAATTGATATTTATCCTGAATTTTCTGGAACAGTCTTAACGACATTCTTGAAAAAAACCACAACCTCCACCGATCCAAAAAAAGTTTACGAAGAAGCACGCGCAGGCATTGCTAAGCTTGATAACTTTGCCTATCTTACACCTATGGAGTTTCAGGATACTTATGCTTTGGCTGTGAAAAATAGCTACGCCCAGGAACATCACCTTAAAAATATTTCTGATCTCCAGGGGCTGCCTTCAGTTAAAGCTGGCTTTGACTTAGAATTCGCACACCGCCAAGATGGCTATATTGGTATTCAAAGTTTATATGGGCTAAATTTTGACGTGAAGACAATGCAAACAAGTTTGATCTATAATGCCTTGAACAGTGATAGCATTGATTTAGCCCAAGTTTACTCCACAGACAGTCAAATCAAACAGTATGAACTTACTGTACTGAATGATGATAAAAATCTTTTCCCACCTTATCAAGCAGCTCCTTTGATGAATAAAGACCTCCTTAAGAAGTACCCCCAATTGGAGCAAATTTTAAACCGACTGTCAGGAAAAATTACCAATCAGGAAATGATTGACATGAATTACGCCGTCAATGTTGAGCAAAAAGATCCTGCTGCCGTGGCACATGACTTTTTAGTGAAACACAGTTTGATTTAAAGGCTGAGCTTAAGAACTCTTACATAAGGGTTCTTTTTATATATTTCCTAAGCGAGCGCAAGAAATCAGAACCTGAAACTATGCTATAATGAAGTTATGAAAAAATATGATGTAATCGTTGTTGGGGCTGGACCTTCGGGTATGATGGCTGCTATAGCTGCTGCAGAAAATGGTGCCCAGACAGCATTAATTGATAAGAACAAAAAGGTAGGAAAAAAACTGTTGATGACGGGGGGCGGACGCTGTAACGTTACCAACAGCCATTCGGTAGACGACATTATCACCCATGTCCCTGGAAATGGGCGCTTCTTGCACAGTGCTTTTGCTCAATTTTCGAACTTAGATATTATTGACTTCTTTGAAAAAAATGGCATTCCGCTCAAGGAGGAAGACCATGGGCGGATGTTCCCTGTAACCGATAAATCTCGAACCATTGTTGAGGGACTTTTCAGTAAAATAGAGGAACTTCATGTGGACTATTTCCCAAACGCTGCCGTAACTGAACTCAATATAGAACATGGCGCTATTACTGGACTTGAAACAGAAACAGAGAGCTTCACAGCCTCTTGTGTCGTCTTATCTACTGGCGGCCGCGCCTATCCATCAACAGGTTCTACTGGTGACGGTTATAAATTAACACGAAGTGCTGGACATACCATTACAACCCTTTATCCGACAGAGTCTCCCTTAATTTCTTCTGAAACATTTATTAATGAGAAAACTTTACAAGGTATTTCTCTTCGAGATATCCGCTTAAGTGTACTTAATGCTAAAGGAAAAATCATCATTGAACACCAAATGGATATGCTCTTTACGCACTTTGGCCTCAGTGGTCCTGCAGCACTTCGCTGTTCTAGCTTTATCAACCAAGAACTGGCTAAAGGCGCAGAAAGCGTTACTGTACTGCTGGACAGCTTCCCCGACATATCTGCGGCACAACTCTTAAATGATTTGAAAAATACTGCACGTGACAATGGAAAGGCTGTTAAAAATGCTTTTGCAGCGCTCACGCAGGAACGTTACTTACTTTTCTTACTGGATAAAGTCCAAATCGATGCGGATATGCCTGCAAAACAATTGACCGAAAAACAATTAGAGAAATTTTCTCATATCCTTAAAGCATTTCCAATCCAAATCGATAAAACTTTTCCGATTGAGAAATCTTTCGTTACTGGTGGAGGCGTTCAGCTTAAAGAAATTAATCCAAAGACAATGGAAAGTAAATTAACGCCTGGCCTATATATGACAGGGGAATTGCTTGATATTAACGGTTATACTGGAGGCTATAATATTACTTGTGCTTTTGTGACAGGTCATGTAGCAGGTACCCATGCTGCAGAAATGGCCTCTTATATGAAATACTGAACATACTTTATAAAAATATCTAAAAATCAAGTTCATTCTTGCATTCTGTCTCGTGAAATGGTATTATATTAAAGTACCAATTCGCGGAAGTGGCGGAATTGGCAGACGCGCAGGATTAAGGATCCTGTGGCCTATCTTGGCTGTGCGGGTTCAAGTCCCGCCTTCCGCATCGCAAAAACACCGGTTATTTACCGGTGTTTTTTATGTTTCTTATTTCAAACAAATGACTCCTCCGTAATACAAAATACTGGTTTACCGAGACGCAAACATGATATACTGATTTTAACTATTGGAGGACTTTATGCTTTATCTACTCTTTTTTCTCACTGTTTCTGGGATAGGCTATTTGCTGATCAAATTTAAAGACCGCAGTATCTTTGGCGGCTTGCTTTTTGCTGCAGGTTTGATACTCTCATTTTTCACCCTTTTAATTCTTGGACTCGTCTTCCTTGATAAGACCTCCTCTCATGGTTCAATGCTTGCTTTAGCAATTTTTTATTTGCTTATCCCTCTCATCTTTTTAGCTGTATGCATCTATCTCATTTTAAATTCTCAAACGATGCGTACTAAAGAAGGAAAAAGCTTAACTGCAAAGCTCTCCGCTGCCATGGGCCTAAACTTAATCATCAGTTTTCCACTTTTTGTCTTCTTAATTACAGGCGTATTCAAGCTCCCACTCTTTCTGAATATCATTTTGTTATTTATCCTCTTACTTGATCTAATACTGTCTTTTATTTTTATTGCCTATCTCTTTTATTCTTGGATGTACCAAATGCTGCCGCTCAAAAAGCATATTGACTATATTATTGTATTGGGATCTGGTATTTCTAGTGAGGATGTTCCTCCTCTTCTAAAAAGCCGTTTGGACAAAGGAATTGAATATTTCTATAAAAATCCGAATGCGAAATTTGTCGTGAGTGGTGGGCAAGGTGCTGATGAGCCTGTTTCTGAAGCTTATGCTATGCGTAAATACCTCCTCTCCCAGCATATTCCTGAAGACAAGATTATTCTAGAAGATCAATCCACTACAACTTATGAAAACATGCTCTTTTCAAAACAGCTTATCGAAGAAGATTGGCTCACAAGATGTGAGGCTGAACATCCAAAGCCAAGTATTATCTTTTCAACCAATAACTACCATGTGCTCCGTGCACGTTTATATGCCCGTAGAGTGCATCTTAAGGCTGAAGGGGTTGGTGCACCCACTGCACTTTATTTCTTGCCCACAGCCCTTATACGTGAATATATAGCTCTCTTATCACACAATAAAATATGGGTTATGGGACTCATCGGTTTTGTTTTCTTGATTTTATTGTATAGCTTTTTTGATTTTATTATATAACTTTTTGCCAATATAAAAACACACGGTGAATGAATGACCGTGTGTTTTCGTTATACTACACCAACCAAGGCATAGCGTAAGATGTAAAGAATAAGCAAATGCGCGGGATAAAAATAATAGAATAGATCTCTTTGCCACTGGGCTCCGCTGCCGCCGCGTTGCCCATTGTAGAGGTAAATAAAAGGTAAAACAGTAATAATCATAAATTCATTTGAAAAACTGAGCACCTGATAAAGCGTACCTACTGCACTGCCTGTAAAATAGCCCACCAAACTCCAGGTGAGCAAAAGAAGACTAAAAGTAATAATTCCCGCTGAAATTTTTGCCCATCTTCCTCGGAAAAAATAGAAAATGAGGACCAATACAAGCTCATATGGGCCACCCTCACTCAACAAGATAAAGGGCAAAAGTAATACAATGACTAAGCTGTAAGAAAAATACTTAAGCTTCGTCCCTTGATTTTTACGCATAATATCAATTGCCCAGATGAAAGCAAATAAGAGTGCCAGAGTCATAAAAATATTATGACCAGCAAGAAGTAAAAATATATCAAATTGCCCATATGGATCCTCAAAACTGCTCCTTGTCAGCAAGTTGAAGCTAATATTGATGGCATACATCAATAGACCACCACCTAAAAGCCTTAAAAAATATTTTTTTCGACTTCTTGTATAATGAAAGCCTTCGACCATCATAAAGACAAATAGGGGCGCAACAAATCTCCCTAAAAATCCTATCCAAGTAGGTAAGCCCAAGTAGCTCCCAAGATAAGTGTTCACATGGTCGATAACCATAAATATTATACCTATGATTTTTAAATCATAGCTAGAAAAAATTTTTTTCATACGCTGTTCTCCTTTATTCGTAAAACAGATTTTCTAGAAGAAACCAGCCTAGCTAAAGAGATTTAAGAGGCAAGAGAGCTGCTTCTATTAAGTCGGCTTTTTTTAGAAAAACTGATACCTTTTTATTATAAAGGAGGAATTGTACATTCACTCTTACATTTCAGTAATTTATGGCCTATTAAAAAACTGTTGGAACAACTTTCCAACAGTTTTTCTTATTTTGTTATTTGAATAAATAAGACTTTCAAATAATCGCCTTCTGGGAAAGAGGAAGCCACCTTGAAGTCGGCCGGCAAATGCTCTTCCTGAAAAATCTTAAATTTAACATTTTTATTTTTAAGGGCCTGTTCCACCATTTTACGGAATTTCTCACGGCTGACATTAGCAGCATTTGTGGAGGCAATCAAAAGTCCTTCTTTATTTAAAATATCGATTGATTCTTGAACGAGTTCCCCATAATTTTTCGCGACCGAAAAAGTCTTCTTCTTGTTACGGGCAAAGCTTGGTGGATCTAAAACAATGACATCGTAACTCAACTCTTTTTTCTTGGCATAATTAAAATAACCAAAAACATCCATAACATAGATGCGCTGACTCTCAGGATCAATACCATTCATTGTAAATTGTTCTCGCGTTTTATCTAAAGAACGTTTGGCCAAATCCACTGAGGTTGTCTGGCTTGCTCCTCCAAACGCTGCTGCAACCGAAAAAGCGCCTGTATAACTAAACATATTTAGAAGAGTCTTACCGGCCACTAAACCACTCGCTAAAGTACCACGAACTTCTTTCTGATCTAAGAAAATCCCTGTCATCAACCCTTCATTCATATATGTTGCATAGGTCACTCCATTTTCCATAACAGCCAATGGTACTGGAGCAATTTCCCCCCCTATATGTCGCGTTTCAAAACTTAATCCCTCAAAACGAATTTTTTCATAAATTCCTTTGATTTCAGGATAAACAGATTGAAAAGCAGCTATAATATCTGTACTTTGCGTATAGATAAAAGGATTGTACCAGCTAAAAACAGCATACTCAGCATAATAATCAACAGTCACCCCTCCTAATCCATCTCCTTCACCATTAAAAATCCGGAAGGCTGTGGTGAGGTCATCTTGGAAAAAAGAAAGACGTGCGCGCTTAGCTTCTTCAAACTTCTCTTCATAGAAGCTCTGATTTATAGCCTCTGGAATTTGACTTAAAAGCCAACCGGCACCTTTATTTTGCTTCGATAAATAGCCTCTTCCTAAAAAATTTTCTTTTTCATCAACAAAGTCAATAAACCCATCTTCCTGTGGAGTAGACTTTAAATCTTCGGCAACAATTAAGGGGAAAGCGCGGCGAAGCTTAAGTGCGGCCTGCTTTTTTACTGTGATTTTCTTCATAACATTATTGTATCAAAAAAACAGACCATGGTCTGTTTTTTATTGCATTATTTTTCTGTAAGAGCATCAAGTCCTGGAAGAACTTTACCTTCGAGAAGTTCCATAGAAGCACCACCACCTGTAGAGATCCATGAGAATTTATCTGCACGACCAAGGTTGATTGCTGCAGCTGCTGAGTCACCACCACCGATGATTGATTTCACACCTGGTTGAGCAATGATAGCATCCATAACACCAATAGTACCTGCTTGGAAATCAGGGTTTTCAAAGACGCCCATAGGACCGTTCCAAACAACTGTTTTAGCGCCTTCAAGTTCTTTAGCAAAACGTTCCACTGATTTAGGACCAGCATCAAGACCAAGGAAACCTGCATCAACTGCTTCACCTTCAGTATCTTTTACTTCAGTGTAGCCAGCAAAAGCATTTGCTTCTTTTGAGTCTACTGGCAAGATAAGTTTACCGTCTGCTTTTTCAAGCAATTCTTTTGCCAAGTCAAGTTTATCTTCTTCAACTAAAGAGTCACCGATTTCGATACCTTGTGCTTTGAAGAATGTGTAGGCCATACCACCACCGATGATAACTTTGTCTGCTTTACCAAGCAAGTTTTCAATAACACCGATTTTATCTGAAACTTTTGAACCACCAAGAATCGCTACGAATGGACGAACTGGGTTTTCAACAGCTTCTTGGATGTAAGCAATTTCGTTTTCAAGCAAGAAACCAGCTACTGCTTTATCCACGTTAGCAGAAATACCTACGTTTGAAGCATGTGCACGGTGAGCAGTACCAAATGCATCATTTACGAAGATACCGTCTCCGAGTGAAGCCCAGTATTTACCAAGTTCAGGATCATTTTTAGATTCTTTTTTACCATCAACATCTTCAAAACGAGTGTTTTCAACAAGCAAGATATCGCCATCTTTTAATTCAGCAATAGCAGCTTCCAATTCAGCACCACGTGTAGTACCTGGGAAGACAACTTCTTTGCCCAATTTTTCACCCAAAGCTGCTGCTACTGGAGCAAGAGATTTACCAGCTTTGTCTGCTTCTTCTTTAACACGACCAAGGTGAGAAAAGAGAATTGCGCGTCCGCCTTGTTCAAGTACATACTTGATTGTTGGAAGAGCTGCAGTGATACGGTTATCATTAGTAATTACACCATCTTTAAGTGGGACATTGAAGTCCACACGAATAAGAACTTTTTTACCTTTAAGATCTACATCTTTAACAGTCAATTTTGCCATTTTCTGGAAATCTCCTATAAATTTTTATTTAGTAATAAAGTAATTATATCACAATTTGGGTAAAACTTTCTCTCCAAGCATTATCAATAAACTCACTGCTGATCATATAATATATTCGTTATTTTTTCCTTCAAACGATACTTTTCCATACGGTGCAATTCATCGCCGGCGAGGTAACTTTTGAGGAGCCGTCGGTAGCGTAAATTTAAGTTTTCAAAAACTTCTTCAAGTAAACTTCCAGAAATCAGGATATGTTCTGGACTGGCTGCTTTCCCCTTTAGAGCATCAGAATATTCGTATATATCTACGCCAGTCCCGCAATCAAAACCCCTTTTAAAAGCCCGCTCCCTTCTTTTAATATCAATAAGTCTCTGCTTATAGCGTACCTTAAAATGGCAAAATAAGTTCCTTTGCGTCACACCATCTCCCAGCAAATCGTATAATACCAAGCGCCCTTCCTGCTGATAGTCATCAAACGTCCAAAAATTTATCGGAATCAAACGACTGTTCTTCCACACAATATGTTGGACAGAATGAAAAATTTCTTCCAGCTGCTCCATATCTAAATTATGCTCCATCCTAATATTTTTTTCTCCCCTCTAGAATAACTTCCAACTTACCGTAATTTATTTTATTCCCTCCTTTTGTGATATGCCTTACTCCTATATAGTAGAATATCATAGCTTAAGCTAAATACAATTATCAAATTATTTTTATTTTTTAAATTTCTAAAACATAATCGAAAATATGGACATTTTTTAAGTTCCAGAATATAAATTGACATTTTATCAAAAAAAATAGAATATAGGCACTTATCTTTTCATCTTAGAGTAATAAATAACAATTCTCTGATATTTAACAAAAATAATTTATTTGCCAATTAAAAACAACTAGGCCATTCTCCTAATTTTTAATATAAATTATGTACAAAAAAACCAAGAGTCATAAAACTCTTGGTTTAAGTGATGCCGAGGACCGGTTTCGAACCGGTACGAAGGTTACCCTTTGCAGGATTTTAAGTTTCAGATTTAATGATTTTTAGATCTTTCTAAAATCGAAAATCACTCTATAATCGCATTTAACAGCACTTCAATTTTTGTACATTTACTTAAAATTCTGGGTTTTGGGCAAGTTTTGGACAAACTAATAGCTTTTCTTTTACTCAATAAAATTGACAACAACAACCACAATAAGTATATCTCTTAGACACTTATTGCTAAAATTTGAATAAAAAAAACAGCAAATTCAATCAGAAATTGCTGTTTTTTATTTTTGGATACATATTTACAGAGTTAAGCGATATTCCGTCTTCAAACTCTCGCTTCCCTTAAATTCTGATGCGTTTTTATCTACTATCTTTAATTTTACTACGGGATTTTTAATCCCAACTTTTTTCATTTCTTCTAAGAGTTTGTTAGTAAATGGGATCGCTTTCGCTTTGAGCTCATCAAAACTGGCTTGCTCCATAGGTTCAACTTTCGGAAGTTTCAAGCGAAATTCATACTCATTAGTAATATCTGAACCAAATTTTGCCCCCGTCATTTCCCAACTCGCTCCTTTTCCAAATACTTTTTCTAATTCTTTTAAATCAGGTCGTGCTGCGTGTCCTGCAACATCAAATTGTTCAATTGGTGTCATATTTTTATTAGATTGGCTCTCTTTGTCATTTTTTGAACAAGCACCTAGAATAAATAGCACTGAAAGTATTAAAGCCAAAAAAGATAGTCTTTTTATAATATTTTTGGTCATCATGTAATCTCTAATTTACCTTTCTTACTTCTTCATGGAGTTAAGCGATACTCCGTCTTCAAATTCTACACTTTGCCCTATTTTTGCTTCCGCTTCCTCAATATCCGGAAAATTATAAGTCACTTTAAACCCTTTATTCAAAGTTTCATTTATTGTTACTTCTATTGTGACTTGCGCATTACTAATTCCAGCACTAACTTCATTAATTTTTGAAATCAGTAAACTGCCTGATTCTACACCAATTTAAAATATCGAGTACTGCAAGGCTCTCTCAGTATCGCTATGAATTGCGCACCAACTTTTCACGTTAACTATATCACAGCATACGAGAACGAGTTGTCAACAAACTTGATAAGTGCCAAGTGAATACATAATTCTATTTCATTTGTTATAACAAGCTATCTACCTGTAATGAACTTTTGTGAAATATTTATCTTGGTTGAACTAGATATGTCTTACTGTAATTATTAATGTTTCATCTTTTGCAGTAATAAAAATAAGTTTATCCGTTCCTTTATCCACTTTATTCAATTGAACACTTTTTAATTGAATATTTCTCAATGGTACCTTATTGTATAAGGTATTACTTCGTACAAAGTTAATCCGGTCAGACCGGGACCAACTTCGATAAGCCTCTCCTGGACCTATAGGATCTAAATTTAACTGTAATGTATTACTCTTACTATTTAATTCTCCAATAACATACTGAGGTTTAAATGGAGAAACATACCCAGATATTGAAGGAACGGATCTATCATTTGCTATTTGTATGGAATGTAATTTTACCCCAGATATTATTAATATTACTAATAGTATCAATACTAACAAAAAATTTTTTTTACTTAATTTCATTTAGTCTAATCCGTGTTCATTAAAGTAACGTAACTTTCTTTCAAAAGCTTTTGCAATTGCTTCAGAATTTTTAAGGAAATCTGAAATAGAATATTTAGTAAAATGCTGAACAAAGTATGTTAATATTCCATTATTTACTACTTCCCAAAATTGATCATTAGTTACAGCGTCATATGTAATATTGTAAATATTATTTACACTTCCAAATCGTACTGTAGTAAATTGTGAAGCTCTTCCACGCCAACCATTTTGAGTATAGTATTTCAAAAAACCATTTAATCCAGTTTTGTCATTCATAGCCTGACAAATTTGGTCGATATTGTATGCATCAATATCCTGAATAAAATCAATCGCTGGAAAAGTTCCTACTTCATCTTCCCCAATAGCATTATACATATATTCTTCAATGTCATTATCAGATGTTCCTGCTAATTTTGCATCATTCCAACATGTAATCAAATCTCCTAACCACCCAGCAAAATCAGTTGTAGTCTTTACTACAGGAGCTAAATTAAATAGATGGGTTTGTAAAGTAACGATAAGATGAGCTAAATCAATTTTTCTTCCACTATCTGGATCATAAACAAATTTCATTTTATTTTAACACAACATTTATAATTATGCAATAATGAATATAAATTTCTTTATAAAAACAAAAAATAGTACCTGTACTTGTAAGAATATAAACTAGTGATGCTGTTAGTAACAAATTGAAACATTAAAATTTAATATTAAAAAGACTAGAATTATTTAAACCTATAATTCTAGTCTTTTATTTTTAATCTTGATTATCACTCAAGCCAAATAATTCTCCCCAAGGACTCTTATAGAAATCACTGCTTCGGAGTGCCTTATTCAGGTTTTCCGCAAGTTTTCTGCTCTCTTCGTCACGATACTCTATCTCATGTCCAAGTTTTTCATTCTGTCCCTCAATTAAATTCACCCCTTGTCCTCCCTCTTATAGACACGTTGTTTTTCATGTTCTCGTTCTTCTCTTCTCTTCTGAATTTCTTGATAGACTTGCTCAATATTCAATTGATTCAAAAGCGTAAAGAAGTTTCAGATTTAGCTATTTTTAGAGTTTTCTAAAATCACAAATCACTCTATAATCAAATTTAACAACACTTCGATTTTTGTACATTCATTTAAAATTCTGGTTTTTGGGCAAAATAATTGCTTCTCTTTTACTCGATAAAATCAACAAAACTATATCACTATAAAGAGGTTATTTTATTCTTGATTATGATTAAACTTTTTTAGACATTCGGTATTAACTTTTGAATAAAAAAATAAAAACAGCAATTTCACATCATTGAGATTGCTGTTTTTTCCTATTATATTTTCTTACTATAATTGAACGGAATTTTACGGAAATATTTAATAATATAATTATTTCCACTCACCCCAATACTCTTTATTCGCTTCATAAAGTTCATCTAAAACTTTTTTACCCGTAGTATAGTCAGGAATCGTTTTATTGAGCATTGTTGCTTCAAGCGCTGCTTGATAAGAATGAGTCAATGCTGCTTCTACTGTCTTTTGCTCATATGCTTTTTGCATTTCCATCAGTCCTTTTTGGAAAGCCGGAATTTTCCCAATATTAATCGGTTCTGCTCCGCTACTTCCAACATAGGCAGGTACTTCTACCACAGCTTCTGGATCAAAATTTGAAATTGCACCATGATTTTTTTGATTTACAACAAAACGCTCCCTCGTGTTATGAATAATCGCATAAGCAATATCTACGATATAGTTTCCATGTACACCTGCATGAAGTTCTGAATCTTTTGCACTTCCTGCCGCAATTACACGTTCACATTCTTCATAAATCCGTTTTTCTCTTCCCTGCATGACATAATCACCACGAGTGAAGTTCGCATCGAGATGTTCCATCGCTTCATCAGGTGTCAAATAATACTGAAGGTAACAATTCGGGAAATATTCTGGGAAGCGCTTAAACAAACTGATCATTTGCTTATAAGTTTCAACCCAATATTCATCCCCCACAGTTTCTTCATTTGACATGAGAAGTGTATCAATTTTTCCTGAAAGTACATCTTCTCTCAATTGTGGCAATAAATCTACACCATTTTCATCAATGATGTTTGTCCACCAGCCAAAATGATTCAAACCAAAGTATTTAAAAGTTAAATCACGATGCTCTTTACCAAAGTATTTTGCAATCGCCCCTTCAATAGAGATAGGCATGTCACAGATACAAAGCACTTTTGCTTCTGGAAATTCTTGATAAATTGCTTCAGAAAGAATAGCTTCTGGATTAGTATAATTCAAAATCCAAGCATCCGGACAAAGTTCTTTCACTTTTTTTATGATTTCTAATACTGCAGGAATTACACGCATGGCAAAAGAAAATCCTCCCAAGCCACATGTTTCTTGTCCAATAACTCCATTTTGAATACAGATTTTTTCGTCAATAGATCTCTGATAATTTAAACCTGGACGAATTTGCATAAATAGAAAATCTGCTCCTGTTAATGCCTCATCTATATCTGTAGTATAGGAGACATTAACTTTCGAGCCTGTTTCCTTATAGTACATTTCTGTGTATTGTCCTAAGAGTTGTGCTCGTTTTTCATCAATATCATAGAGTACTAAATCTGTGAGATTTAATTCTGAAGAACGTTGACGTAGTACTTCGAGTATTCCAGGAGATTGAGTAGATCCTCCCCCAACCATTACAAATTTGTTTCCCATTATTCTATTTTCTCCTTATTTATAAATTTCCATAATGGACAATTTCAAGATTTTTAGCTTCAATAAGTGACTTGACTTGAGGTGCAGTCAAAAGTTCGACTTCTCTTATTCTTTGAACATTAAAGGATGAGCCGAAATATAGAGCTTCATCCACGAATGCGGGATGAACCATAAGCTCCGTTATATCTTCTGTCACTCCCTCTAGTACCCTTTGAATTTCTTCTAAGCATTGGTTTTGAGTTTTCAAATATGGGGTATCCATATTGCGAATAGCTGAATAATTCATTAAATCCGCAAAACCTCGGATATCTTTTTGATAATTCAGGTCAACTCGCTCCTCTAAACCAAATGCATTCCGAAATGTGAGCTTGTATTTTTCAGAAATACGTTTGACAATTGATTCGTTACCTTCAAATGTGTGCACATGATGATGACTATCCAAATGAGTCAAAGGTACGCCTTGATTCAATAAATAGTCAATTTGTGTACACCACTCTTTAAAAATTTCTTCATCATTGATTTCATTGCGCTTTTGATGATATTCTTGTAACAAATGAAATTTTCCATCTTCTCCTTTGAGTGTTGTCCCTTGGGTCATTGGTGCGCCACAGGTCAATACTAAGTGTGCTCCAACACCTAATCCCGGATAATCTTTAGCGAGTTTAATCGCTTCATCACAGCCTGGCATATTCGCCATTAAAGTCGTAGAGGATAAAACACCCTCACGAAACGCTTTGATTATTCCTTGATTGACTCCTGAGGAGTATCCAAAATCATCCGCATTGATAATTATTTTTTTCAAATATTTTCCTCTTTCTCTCGTTTTGTTTTTTCTTACAAATGCAGTATACTATATCTAAGTAAGCGTTCGCAATAGCTTTATAGCACTTTGCATATGCTTTCAATAACTGAAAATATTTTCAAAAAATAAAGGAAAAGTTATGACAAAAATATATCATCTTGATCGTCTCCTACCAAATAACTCATTTCGTCCAGAAGATGAGAAACTCATTGAGAGCATTATCACAGCAATCCAGAAAAAGGAAAGTTTAGACATCAGAGATATCGCTCAAAAAAATTTCTTTTCTCCTTCTTCAATTAGTCGTTTGGCCAAAAGAGGAGGGTTTAATAATTATAAGGAAATGATTTTTTTCTTGTCTAAAGAATTTTCAGTTCAAAATCTGGAAAAAATTGAAGCTCTTCCCTATGCATTTTGTCAAGAGTCTTCAGATGAAATAGCTTCTATTTTTAGCACAGCTTTTACGGACAAAAAAATCTATCTCTATGGTGAAGGCTTCTGCCAATTTTTAGTAAGTTACACTTATCGTAAATTGCTTCTAAAAAAAGTTTACGCCATCGATTTAGAAGGAGTAGAAATCAGTTTAGTCTCAAATGGTAGGCCCTATACTCTTTTTATTTTTTCACAGTCTGGTGAAAATAAGCGTGGCTTGATTAAAATTCAAGAATGTAAGTCTTCAGGTGGAAAAGTCGTTGTTTTCACAGCCTCCAAAAATAGCAGTTTCACAAGACAAGCAGACCTTTCCTTCATTGTGGAAACAGGATCAAATAAAATTGAGCCTGAAAATCAAGAATTAAATTATTTCTACGGCAACTGTTTAAATTTAATAGAATGGCTTATTCATCAATACGCAAAAGATTAATAAAAACCCCTCTTTACTTTAAGTGTAAAGATGGGGCTTTTTCAAATTATTCTATTAACCATTGACTAGACCAAGCCGTTTCTTGTAAATCACTGACTTCTAAATAGCCTAAATTGTGCTCAGTATTAATGACTTGTGTGGGTTTCCATCGATTAACGAGACGTACGTACCCATCAATAGAAATTTTTTTCCATTGCGCACTATAATAAGTTTCTGGAACTTTTCCGTGCTCTACATAACCTGTCTGGTTTTCATTATGGAGTAATTCCCCTGTTTCAGCATTTTTAATAACATAATATTTCCCTTTAGGAATGAGTTGCCATTTTTCGTTTAAACCATTTTCATTGCTCAAAACTACTTTGTCCGACTCAGAATTTAAAGAAATGAATTCCCCCGTTTGTCTATTTTTCAAATCTTGCTTTGGAATATCATATCCTGAATCTTTTTTGTATACATGAACATAATCCACTGCCCACTCTTTTGGAAAAACGTCATTATGTTTGCCCGAGCCTGCATCAGTATAAATATTAAGAATCATTCCCATTGGATAATCCGGTGATTCATTTATTGTTCTGAATAGCTGTCCATCAAAATAAAATTTTAAAGAGCCTGGTTCCCAATCCACTGCATAGGTATGGTATTCATTCATCAAACTGTCCACCCCTACTGCACCAGGAACAACTGCTTCCGCACCTCCTTGTGTCGCCGTAGTGCTGTCTGTCCAAGAAGTTGAGAAAAACGGATCATTCCAACCAAAGGTCGCAACTTGCCAAATTCCTTTTTGCCGATTTTCTTCAGTAATTCCTTTTGTTCCTACAGGACGTTGGACATTTGCACTATAATCAAAGAATGTTTCGATAATATCAATCTCGCCCGTCTGCTTTGAATTGAACCAATCGTTAGTGTCATTTTGCATTCCGACCAACCACCATGCTTGGTGGCCTCCTCCTCCTGCATTAGAGAGCTTGGCTCGAATTTCAAAATAGCCATAAGTCGTCGCATAACCTCCAGTTTGTGCATCTCCAAGCATCTCCTCGCTGGCTGGAATAGGTGACATTAATTTCTGAGAGCCGCTAAAATTATGTATCCAATTTTTATTGAACGATTGAATGGCACTTGACTTCACGCCGTTCGTACCATAGCCATAATTATCTTTATCTAGAGTAGGTGCCCATGGTTTTTGATTGATATCAATATACTCTTTCAAAACACCATCCTCAATGCGATAATTCGCTTTAGCATCCTCTTTATTGTCTGCCCAATGTGACAAATAAGAATCCGTCCATTTTGTTTTATCTAAGGTGGGTCCATCAAAGTCATCCTGAAAATCAATGTGATACCCTGGCTTTTCTGGTATCTTGCTTTCTCCATGAACATTTTGTACTCCAAAAGAAGCAATGCCTAGCGCTGCGCCTGCCAATAAAATTTTCTTTTTCATACACGAATCTCCTGTCCGTTGTATCCTTGAATATTAAACTGAGAAAATAGGGGAAGTAAATCCTAAAGTCTCTGGATCGTTAACAATCTGACCTTGCTTACTCTCCATAGCAACAATAATAACCATATCCTCCTTTCCTGCAGATTTTATTTCTTCAGTATCCATTTTTGCAAGAAAATCACCATGCTTTATTGATTGTCCTTCTTGTACTTTTATTGTAAAAGGTTTTCCTTGCAAATCTACAGTATCAATTCCCATATGAATAAGAATTTGATGTCCTTCTCTCGTTTCGATTCCAATCGCATGCTTTGTTGGGAATATATTGGTAATGACACCATCCACAGGTGAATATACTTCTCCATTATGGTTTTTAACCGCAAACCCATCTCCCAATGCTTTACCTGAGAACACTTCATCCGGAACTTGCTCCATTGGAAGAATATTGCCTTTCGCTGGAGAATAGAGTTCTAGATTACTTTTCTTCGGTTGAGACATATTTGAATGCGCTGTGAGATCCTGTTTCAGTGTATCTTGTAAATTTAGTTTTCCTGTTTTCGATAAATCAATATAATTCTCTAAATCTTCTCGTAGCGTCTCAACTCCTATTCCAATGATAATTTGAATATGTTTTTGTTTATCAACTACACCTGATGAAGGGAAGGTTTTCAATAAATTAATATCAACTTTACTTGCATCTTTGACATCACAACGCAAACGTGTATAGCAATTATAAACTTCTACAATGTTTGAAACCCCACCAAGGCCTTGAACAAGTATCGCTAAGCCAGCTTCTTTTTCTTTAGCCACCATTGTGTTTTCGTCATCATTTTCAAGCATTGCCTCACGGCCAATGGTTGGTAAATTCAATTTAAGAATAACTGTTTTAAATGCAAAATACTCAATAATTCCGAGTCCCAAAGCAATTGGGAGAATCCAATATTGATGCCCTAAATTTAATGGAACAAATAATGAAGGTATTGTTTCTGGAATACTCCCAATCATTACTTTCAATCCCAAAATATCAGAGAAGAAATAACCTAGCCCAAACACGACTGCATGAATTACCCAAAGTACCGGAGCCGTAAATAAGAACAAAAATTCAATTGGTTCAGTTACACCAGCCAAAGCAGCAACAATAACTGTTGGGAAAACAATTGCTTTAACCTTTGCTTTATTTTCAGGGCGCGCAGTTTTAATAAAGGCAAGGGAAATCGCTAGTGGAAGTGCCAATGGACCAAAATTAGTTAAGAATCCAATTGCGGGATTCATTTGCGTCACCGAACCAATATCCCCAAGTTGTGCCAACCAAATGTTATAGGCGCCACTCACTGCTTGACCAGCAATTTCTGCAGTACCACCTACGGGAGTATAAAGCATTGGCATCCATAAGAGGTGATGCATGCCCACAGGTAACAGCATTCGATTAAGAAAACCATAACCAAAGAACCCAAAGGGTCCAGATTTAGCCATTCCATCTACCAAGAAATTAATTCCTGAATTTATCATAGGCCAAATATAAGTAATAATAATAGCTAGAAAAATTGTCACAAAGAGAGTCAAAACAAAGGCAAACTTCGTTCCCTCATAAGGCGCTAAGTATTTGTGGAACTTAACATTACCAAAACGATTAAGCATAAATCCTACAAGGCAACCTAAAATAATGCCTAAAAAGACTCCCATATCATTGACTTGAATTCCTAGAACTGTATTTTGTCCTGTTCCAAACAACCCCATTTCGCCTTCTTTTGCCAAACGATTTGTAAGCGTCAGCCAAGCATTATTCGCAAATAGAAATATCATGAATGTACTCACCGCAGTGATTGCGGCATCTGTTTTCTTTTTAGCGAGTGCAGTTGCAATTCCCACACAGAAAATGATCGATAATGAGCCTATTACTCCACTCGTAATAATACCAAAGAAGAAATCTCCAATAGCTTTAAACAAACCTGGCATAAACTCCATTTTCATTATGGCAGCGATTGAGATAATTAACCCCGAAACTGCCATAAACATCACAGGTTGAATAATCGCTCGTGCAAATGTTTGCGTTGCTTTCTGAAATGATTCTTTCATAATAACTCCTTAATGTTATTTTTATTTTCAATCATAGTTTACAAGATTGCAAACGCTTACGCAATAGACCAGAGGGTTTTATATTTTATTTTCAATTTCTGAAAATATTTGCAACTTTTGAAAATTACATTATCTAACTGTTCATACTCCCTAAAAAATGAAGATTTAAAAGAAGTTGCTGGAAAACATAAGAAACTTGTATTTTCAGTAACTTCAATTTTATTAGGATGGTTTTTTTATATATTTTAATTTGACATTTTATACACTCAGGACTAATTTTTGAACAAAAAAAGGCAACTTCATAAGAAATCGCTGTTTTTTTGTGGCCTACTTCTTCTCGTCAAATGTAGACTGTTCCATATATCCAATCTTTTTAAGTTTCAAACGAAACTCGCACCCATTTGCACTTTCTGATCAAATCGGAGACCTTATTATCTCCCAACTTACCCCTTTTCCAAATATAGCTTCAAATTTCTCAGAATCGGGATTAGATGCTTTAACGAACAAAAAACTTTTATGAACTATCCGAAGGTTTTTTCATATCCAAATAAAGATAATTTTTACCCATATTATAGTACCAACGATATCATTTTAATCAGTAATAACGATACAATTAAACCTGAAATAAAAAGAAATAGCGGATTTACTCAATAAAATCCGCTATTAAAATAAAAGTAGTCACGTTTACAGTTCCGCAAGACAACAAAAAAAGCAAGAGTCGCTAAACCCTTGCTATCACTGATGCCGAGGACCGGTTTCGAACCGGTACGAAGGTTACCCTTCGCAGGATTTTAAGTCCTGTGCGTCTGCCAGTTCCGCCACCCCGGCAAAATATGGAAAATCCCCCACTAAGGGAGAACTAACAAAGCGAACGACGAGATTCGAACTCGCGACCCCAACCATGGCAAGGTTGTGTTCTACCCCTGAACTACGTTCGCAACGCTTAAAGAAAGTTAAACTCTCTTCATACCTCTAGCTGTACTCCAT
>Ga0157358_1000010_pt1 | contig 76268 bp, 62 predicted proteins | sample AttcapACBM2_FD_111484 | JGI IMG/M metagenome (GOLD analysis project Ga0157358, IMG submission 111484) | Fungus gardens microbial communities from leaf cutter ant in Botucatu, State of São Paulo, Brazil - Atta capiguara ACBM2 | ecosystem: Host-associated > Fungi > Mycelium > Unclassified ... | reverse complement strand
CCACCAGCGATTTTATTGGTTTGTGATTGAGTAGGGGTTCACATGCAGGGCACCACAATTCGTCTTTTAGTGGGTGGGATAGCGCTGGCCTTCGCCAGCAGTTCGGTGCAGGCTGAAACTCTTCAACCCGATCCCGCCTGGCAGCAGGGAAAACTGGAGAACGGTTTTCGTTGGCAGGTGCTGACCACGCCGCAGCGTCCCAGCGACCGCGTGGAAGTCCGCCTGATGGTTGATGCCGGGTCGCTGGTGGAAAGCACCCAGCAGGCAGGCTACAGCCATCTGCTGCCGCGCCTGGCGCTGGTGCATAACGCCAGGCTGGACACCGCGCAGCAGCGCTCGCTGTGGCAGCAAAGCATGAATCCGGATCGCCCTCAGCCGCCCGCAGTGACCTCGTATGACTTCACGCTTTATTCGCTTAGCCTGCCTAACAACCGCCCTGAAGTGCTGAAAGAAGCGATGAACTGGCTGGCGGCTACGGTCAGCGATATGACGGTCAACGAGCAGACCGTTAATACCGCGCTGAACGCCGACGATCCTATCGCTACCTGGCCTGCCGACCCGCAGGATCCCTGGTGGCGCTACCGGCTGAAAGGCTCCGCGCTGTTAGGCCACGATCCCGCTTCGCCGGTCAGCACGCCGGTGGATATGGCAAAGCTGAACGCTTTCTACAAACAATGGTATACGCCGGACGCCATGACGCTGTTCGTGGTCGGCAACGTGGAAAGCCGTGGCCTGGTGGAACAGATTAACCGCACTTTTGCGCCGCTACAGGGCAAACGTGAGACGCCCGCGCCGGTGCCGACGCTCTCTTCCCTGCCGCAGGAGCCTGTCAATCTGGTCAACGCTAAACTGAACCAGGATCGCCTGTCGCTGGTGTGGGATAACCCGTGGCAGCCGATCCGCGATTCGCAAAATCTACAGCGTTACTGGCAGAGCGATCTGGCGCGCGAGGCGCTTTTCTGGCACGTACAGCGCGTACTGAGCGACAATAAAGCGCAGAAAGTGCAGGTCGGCTTTGACTGTCGGGTACTTTATCAGCGCGCTCAGTGCGGGATTAATCTGGACGCGGACAACAACACGCTGGCCCCTAATCTGAACCTGATCGCGCATGAGATGGCGAATATTCGCGATAACGGTCTGCCGCAGGAAGAGTTCGACGCGCTGATGGCGCAGAAAACCGTCGAGCTGAACAAGCTGTTTGCGACCTACGCGCGCACCAATACGGACGTGCTGATGAGCCAGCGCCTGCGCTCGCAGCAGAATGCGGTGGTGGATATCGCCCCTGAGCAGTACCAGAAGCTGCGGCAGAAGTTCCTGTCAGAGCTGACGCTGCAGATGATGAACCAGGAGCTGCGCCAACAGCTTTCGCAGCCGCTGACCATGCTGCTGATGCAGCCGCAGGGCGAGGCGGAAACCAACGTGCAGGCGCTTTACGACGGCTGGCAGAAAATTATGCAGCCTGCGCCTGCCGCTGAAGCCGCTCCGTCAGCGGTGGACGAGACCCGGCCTGAAGTGTCGGATATCCCCGCCACGCAGAATTAATCGACCCGGGGCGCCGTTCTTTTTTCGTCCTGCGGCTCAGCTCAATCGGCCGCAGGCGATTTCAGTCAGGCTGCGGCCAGATTAGAACTCGTCGCAGGCGCTTTCATCCAGGCTGCGGCCAGATTAGCACTCGTCGCAGGCGCTTTCAGTCAGGCTGCATAAGCCTGATTGGCAATCCCGGCGCAGTCGCTTAATTAAGGCTGCGTAGCGTAGACCAGATTCGCTCTTATCCGCGGTCGCGCGCTACCACTTGCGCGCGCGCAGCCACTCATTCACCAGCATCGGCCAGCTGGCAAGCGGCAGATCCGCCACGTTGCGGATGCCGAAGCCGTGACCGCCTTTCTCATAGAAATGCAGTTCGCTGGGCACGCCGTGCTCACGCAGCGCGCTGAACATCACCATACTGTTATTAATCGGCACCGATTCGTCATTAACGGCATGGATCAGCAGCGTTTGCGGCGTTTGCGCCGTTACGCGGGTTTCCAGAGAGTAGGCTTCGATTTCGCGCTGGGTCGGGCAGTCGCCCAGCAATTGCTGCCGTGAACCGGCGTGCGCCAGTCCTTCACGCATACTGATCACCGGATAGAGCAGCACCAGCGCATCGGGCCTGGCGGCCAGTGAATCGGCGATATCCTGCACAGGATAAAGCTTTTCGTCAAAGCGCGTGCCGACGCTGGCCGCGACATAGCCTCCGGCTGAAAAACCCATCATCACTATCCGTTTGCCGTTCAGGCCGCGCGCTGCGCGATGGCGCAAGACGCGCACGGCGCGCTGGGCGTCTGCTAACGGCGCTTCGGCCGCTTCATGGTGGCCGTCCTGCGGAAAACGGTAGGTCATCACCGCCAGCGTATAGCCCATAGAGGTAAAGAACATCGCCAGCGCGCTGCCCTCTCTGTCGATCATAATGCGCTCGAAACCACCGCCTGGCGCAACCAGCAGCGTTACGCCGTTGGAGGTTTCGGGATACCAGAACGCCAGCTCCGGGCAACGCACGCCCGAAGCAGCACGATCGAAAGGCTCATATTCTTTAGCCATATCCACAATCTGTGGGCTAACGCGTGAATCGCTGGCGCCTGGCGCATCGCCGTGGGGCCAGATAGTGATAATGTCGGCTTTCATAAACGCTCCCGCTCCGCCTTATTGGTCATACAGGCGAAGCTAAAAATTCAAATACCTTATGGTAATAAATTCAGCATCACCGATTTTGGGCTAAGCCGTCCACTATTCAGCGCTTAATTTCATCTATTTCAGAATTTATCCAGGAAGTTTAGCAGGTATTTTAGCCGCGATAAGACAGCAGAAATGAGTAGTATTAAATGCTGGAAGTTTGTTTTTTATTGAGAGGAAATAATTGACGTTAAATTTTTAAAAGCTACCTGGCATCGCTTTCTGGATAATCCACTTTTTATTTGGCTTAGGTAAGATGGAAAATTTAGGGTAAATATCATTAAATTTGCCCGCCCGGCGCAAACCGCTGCTGTGTAATCTGTTGATTTGGTGCTTACTGCCTGTTACCTGTTACCTGTTACCTGTTACCTGTTACCTGTTACCTGTTACCTGTTGCTGTTGCTGTTGCCTGTTACCCGTTTGCTTCTTTGCTGCCTGTTGCCTCAGCGCGTTAAAGGGAGCTACAGCACCCGATTCCCAGAGGTTAATTTCGTTCTTATGCAGGCGTGAATATAACGCTAAAGTTTAGCGAGCGAAATTGAAATAATAGGGTGTAGCTTTTTCCCCGGCGGATGCTGGCTGTGATCGGTTAAAGCTCACGTTTTACTATAATATAGCCGTTAAACTTCACGGAGCATTCGTCGTCATCGATCAGAAGTGACGCTAAAGTGATGTTGTGTTTATTGTTATGATTAATATAATCATACTGGACAATAATATTCTGAGCATTGCTCTGCAGAAAAATTTCCTTGTATTTTTCAATCGGGGTAAAGTGCTCGCTTTCTGAATTATAGCCTTTCCTGGCCAGAAGCTCTGCCAGCTCAGGCGTCACTTTATTCGCACTGACGAGGGTCAGTTTAGTTTGCTGCAAAAGAATATCGCTCTCCTTGATACCTGAATCTTCAATCAGGGCATCGGTCATACTGATCCCAATGCTCCTGTTTATATCAAGGCAGGCTGGCGCCCGCAAACCCATGTGTACAGATAAATAACGCTGTTAGAGACTATTTCTCATTGTACGATTAGCTCCTGATCCCTGCTGTCCGCAATTTTTTGCCGATTATAAGTGAGACAATACAGCCTGTGGATGCAGTTCCTTTGCCATTATCACCATGAATAAGAAACCCATCCCTGTTACACATGCTGTTCCCCGGCAAGGGGGTGAGGCGTAAAACATATTTTCCTGCAGAACGATGTACGGCTTCAGGACGTTCAATGTGATATCTGCCGCGTGGCAGCGGCCCTTTATACTTAAGGCATTCAAACGCGATATCGTTCCTGCATCCTGCCTGTTCCCCCGCGCCGCGTTTTGCGGCGCGGGGGAACAGGCGTCAGGCAGGTACATCAGGCATGGCGGAGAGCGGGATAATCGCGCCGCGATGCTGGATCACCGTGCTGGCCGTCAAATGGCCTCTTCTTGCTGCCTCTGCCGCGTCGCCGCCGTTCAGGCGTACCGCCAGATAGCCGGCACTAAACGAGTCACCGGCCGCGGTGGTGTCCACAATACGGCTGGCGGGAAGCGCCTGCGCAGGCACTTCCACAATCGGTTCACCGGCTACGGAAACCAGACAGGCTTCTGCCCCGCGCTTGATAACGACCTCTGACACCCCGGCTTCATGCGTTCTGGCAATAACGCGTTCCACGCCGGTTTCGCCCCACAGCAAATGCTCGTCGTCCAGCGTCAGGAAGGCGATATCGGTCACGGCCAGCATCGCTCGGTAAGCGGCCTGCGCCTCTGCAACGGAAGCCCACAGCCGGGGACGATAATTGTTGTCGAAAATGACTTTGCCGCCGTTGCTGCGGCAGCGCGCCAGCAGCGTCATCAGCTTTTCGCGGCCCGCTGGCGTCAGGATGGCCAGGCTGATGCCGCTTAAATAGAGATAGTCGAACTGCGCCAGCTGCTGGCAAATTTCCTCGGCGCGCGGGCCTTCCAGCCAGAAGCGCGCGGCCGCATCATTGCGCCAGTAATAGAAAGTCCGCTCGCCGTGGGCGTCGGTTTCTATCACGTAAAGGCCGGGCAGTTTGTTCTCCATGCGCTGGACAAGCCCGGTCTGCACTTTTTCCTGTTGCCAGGCCGCCAGCATATCGCTACTGAACGTATCCGTGCCCAGCGCGGTGACGTAATGGACGGCCAGCTGGCTGGTCTGGCGGGCAAGGTAGACCGCCGTATTCAGCGTATCGCCGCCAAAACCGCGGCTCAGGCCCTGTTCTTTTTGGGACAGCTCAATCATACATTCGCCGATAACGGCGATATTTTTCCTGGTCATGATATTCCGCTCGCTACGTTTTTTTGCCCCAGTTTCGCCGTGCTGACCGCCGCAGTCAATATTTTAAAACGCTGTTTTATTTTTTTAGCGCAGGCCTCACGAGCCGCTTTAGCCGCAAAGAACGCGATAAAGTTATCCAGGCGAATGCCGATACTGATTGCAGAAGCCCCACCCATTACGGCCTCAAAAATAACAAGGATCTTAATATGGTGCTGAAGAACATCAGACACCGGCTTCCTCCCTCAACTGTCGTGAAACAGCAGCAGCAGGAGCGTCTTTACTGGCGAGAATGCCAGCGCACCTACACGTTTCAGCCGATCTACCGGGTAACCGGCAGCCTGATGGCAATTGAGCTGCTCACTGCGGTGTTTCATCCTTCCGCGCCGGGCCAGAGAGTATCGCCGGAGTCCTATTTTGCCGCGCTTGACGCTACGGAGCGGATGCTGATTGTTCGCGAGCAGCTGGAACTGCTGGAGAAGTGGAAAACAAAATTTATCGAAGGCGGCATGGTGGCCTCGGTCAATATTGATGGCCCGACGCTACAGGCCGTCCAGCACAATCCGCTGGTTCGCCAGCTTATCGCGCGCTGTCCGTGGGTGCGTTTTGAACTGGTGGAACATCAGGTGCTGCCGCAGGAAGCGCTGGTCGCACAGATCCCGGAGCTGGGGCCGCTGTGGCTGGACGATTTCGGCTCGGGCATGGCGAATTTTTCTGCGCTATCGGAGCTGAAATATGACTATATCAAGCTGGCACGCGAGCTGTTTATCCTGCTGAGAAAATCGGAAGAGGGCCGCAGCCTGTTCAATATGCTGCTGGCGCTGATCAACCGCTACTGCAAAGGCGTGATTGTAGAAGGCGTCGAGACGCTGGAGGAGTGGCATCAGGTAAAGAACTCGTTCGCCTGCGCGGCGCAGGGCTATTATTTCGCGCACCCTATGCCGTTTGATCGGCTGGAAACGCTGCCGCTAAAGCTGGCGTAATACCGTTTTCTCTCTGCTCGTCTATCTTTACAGGAGACGAAGCGAACAAGGAGATAAACAGTGTCGCGCACAGGAAAAGTAATTAGCTGGATTGTCGGGATTTTTTTGTTGCTGGTTGTGGTGGTAGTGGTAGTTATCGCGACATTTAACTGGAACCGCCTGAAGCCAACTATCAACCAGAAAGTCTCCACAGAGCTGAATCGTCCTTTCGCCATCCGCGGCGATCTGGGCGTTGCCTGGGAGCGTAATCGCGACGAGCCGGGCTGGCGCAGCTGGGTGCCGTGGCCGCACGTGCACGCGCAGGATATCCTGCTGGGCAACCCGCCTGCTATTGACGATATTACGATGGTGCATTTGCAGCGCGTGGACGCAACGCTCTCTCCGCTGGCGCTGCTGCATAAAGAAATCTTTATCCCGTGGATCAAGCTGGAGCAGCCCGATGCGCGTCTGATCCAGACGGCGAAGGGCAAAAATAACTGGACGTTTGACCTGGCCGCCAGCGACAGCGCCTCGTCCGATGCGCAGCCTTCCGCGTGGACTTTCCGCATGGACAACATCCTGTTCGATCAGGCAAAAATCGCTTACCGTGACGCCATCAACAAGGCGGACGTGCAGGTGACGGTCAATCCGTTGGGCAAGCCCGTTCCCTACGCGCAGATTGCAGGCGGCAAGGATGAAGCGGGTCAGAAGGGCGCATCAGACTTTGTTTTCGGCTGGAAAGCGGCCGGGACCTATAACGATGAGAAGCTGACCGGCGACGGTAAACTCGGCGACATGCTCTCGCTGCGCAGCAAAACCAATCCGTTCCCCATTCAGGCCGATGTGCGTAACGGCACCACGCGCGTGCAGGTGGCGGGCAGCCTGCAGGATCCAATGAACCTGGGCGGGCTGAATATCCGCCTGCGCTTCTCCGGCGATACGCTGGCGAACCTGTATGGCCTGACCGGCGTGCTGCTGCCGGATACGCCGCCTTATGAAACCGACGGCCATCTGATTGCCCGTTTTCAACAGAAAGGCGGCCCGGTCTTTCATTACAACGATTTTAACGGCCATATCGGCGACAGCGATATTCACGGCTCGCTGACCTACAGCCAGGTGAAGCCGCGTCCCAAACTGGAAGGCTCGCTGGAATCACGCCAGCTGCGCATGGCCGATCTGGGGCCGCTGATCGGCGTTAAATCCGGTAAGGGCAGTGATAAAACCGAGCAGGCGAAGGCGAAAAGAGGCGAGGCGCCTAATCAGCCTGCGGATCGGGTGCTGCCGCACGACAGATTCGATACCAAAAACTGGGACGTAATGGACGCCGACGTGAAGTTTAGCGGCAAGCGTATCGAACACAACGATTCCCTGCCCATCAGCGATCTCTATACGCATCTGGTGCTGAAAAACGGCAATCTGCTGCTGGATCCGCTGCGTTTCGGCGTGGCGGGCGGCAGCCTTAATTCAACCATCCGCATGGAAGGCGACCGTTCGCCGATGCGGGCGCGCGCCGATCTTCACGCGCGTAATCTGAAGCTGAAGCAGCTGTTTTCCAGCGTAGAGTCGATGCAAAGCAGCATGGGACAGATCAACGGTGACGCCACGCTGAGCGGTACGGGCAACTCCGTTGCCGATATTCTGGCGACCAGCGATGGCAGCGTAAAACTGTTGATGAATGACGGCGTGATCAGCCGTGGCCTGATGGAAATCGTCGGTCTTAACGTAGGTAACTATGTGGTTGGCAAGCTGTTCGGCGATGACGAAGTGCGTATCAATTGCGCGGCGGCCGATCTGAATGTGGCGAACGGGGTGGCCTCGACCAAACTCTTTGTCTTCGATACGGAGAACGCGGTGATCAATATCACCGGTACCACGAACTTTGCTAACGAACGGCTGGATCTCTCGATTAATCCAGAGAGTAAAGGAATGCGTATCGTCACGCTGCGTTCGCCGCTTTACGTCAAGGGCACCTTTAAAAATCCCGACGCGGGCGTAAAAGCCGGGCCGCTGATTGCCCGTGGTGCTGCGGCCGTAGCTTTGGGGGCGGTAGTAGCGCCTGCCGCCGCGCTGCTGGCGCTGATTTCGCCCAGCGATAATGAGCAGAACCAGTGCGTTAACGTCCTGCAGCAGATGAAAAAGAAATAAAAAAAGCCCGGCGATTGCGCCGGGCTTTTTTTTGCCAAACTGCCGAGGGCCGGTTCAGCATCACGAGCCGGATTAGTCGAACAGCGACTCGTGGCGGGTTTCCCGGCTGGCGAGCAGCGCGAACAGCGTCAGACAGGCCATCGCCGCCAGGTAGAGTCCCACGTAGAACAGGCCGTAGTTGTGTGCCAGCCAGGTCGCGATATAAGGCGCGACCGAAGCGCCCAGAATCGACGACAGGTTGTAAGAGAACGACGCGCCCGTGTAACGCACCTCGGTCGGAAACAGCTCCGGCAGCAGCGCGCCCATCGGGCCGAAGGTCAGCCCCATCACGCTTAAGCCGCACAGCAGAAAAGCCATCACCATCCACTGGCTGCCGGAACCCAGCATCGAAGGGAAAATCAGCGCAAAGGCGATAATCATCAGCGTAATCACAATCATCGTCTTGCGGCGACCAAAACGGTCGGCCAGCAGGCCCGCAATCGGCACCATTACGCCAAAGCCGATCACCGCCAGCATCAGCATCCACAGCATGGTATTACGCGGGAAGCCTAAGCCGTTTGGCGCCGGCGTGGTGCCATAGGTCATGGAATAGACGGTCATGATATAGAACAGCGTATAGGTCGCCAGCATGATAAAGGTGCCCAGAATGGTCGCCTTCATATGCTTCGACAGCAGCGTGCCGATAGGGATTTTGACCTGCTTTTTCTCTTTTTTAACTTTAGCGAAAACCGGCGACTCATTGAGCGAAACGCGCACGTACAGCCCGATCAGCACCAGCACCGCAGAGAGAATAAAAGGCACGCGCCAGCCCCACTGCATAAACTGCTCATCGGTTAACAGCCACGAGAGCAGCAGGAAAGTGCCGTTAGCGAAAAAGAAACCGATGGGCGCGCCAAGCTGCGGAAAGGAGCCGTACAGCGCGCGTTTTTTCGCCGGGGCGTTTTCGGTCGCCAGCAGCGCCGCGCCGCCCCATTCGCCGCCCAGCCCCAGGCCCTGTCCAAAACGCGCCAGCGCCAGCAGCAGCGGCGCAAAGACGCCGATAGTTTCGTAGCCCGGCAGCAGGCCGATAACTACGGTGGAAATGCCCATCGTCAGCAGCGACGCGACCAGCGTGACTTTACGGCCCGCGCGGTCGCCGAAGTGACCAAAAAGCGCGGAGCCGATGGGGCGCGCAATAAAGGCGATGGCGAACGTTGCCAGCGACTGTAGCGTTGCGACGGTGGCATCGCCCTGCGGGAAGAAAATATGCGGGAAAACGATTACCGCCGCGGTGGCGTAAATATAGAAATCGAAAAATTCGATAGCGGTGCCGACCAGCGAAGCGATCACCACTTTGCCGCGTGAATTGACGGGCTGGGTGTCCTGTTCGGCGTCGAGCGATGGTGCGATGGAGGCTTGCATAATTGTTTCTTATTTTTAATACGTGAAAAGGAATCTTACGCACTGGATCCCGTTCGTTCAATGGTGGCCAGCCGGGGTGCAGGCGCGGAAAAGAGGATCGTGCGTAAGATAGCGTCGGCGCTGGCTGATAGCCGGGCGAAACGCCCTTTTCATGGCAAGATCCACCAGCAAAGATGCGATAAAAAGTATCTCTTCAGGTAAAAATGCCTGCGCCAGCCTGCTTTTTGCGCACCCGGCGGCATTTTCGGCTGAGGGCGGCATTCAGGGTACGCGCCGTCGGGCGGTTACAAAGCATGTCGGCGCCGGTTAAATCAACCTTAAATCAACCCCGCTTTTCTGCCGTCATTCGGCTTTTTCCTGATCGAAAACAGCTCGTCAGACGGCCTGGTCAATAAACTTCCTGACACTTTTCCCCGCTGAATTTCTGGAAGGTTTTGCCCGGATGCCACTGACTCCCACCCGCGCGCTGACGCGCCTTTTACCGCTGCTGCTGTTTACCTTTACGGTTACCGCTGCGCCGCCGCCTGCCGTGACTGTGACCACGCTTACCCGCGAAAAAATTGCCCATCCTCGCCGCTACCTGGGGCGCGTTGAGGCGCTCCGGCAGGTTGACGTGATGGCGAGAACCGAAGGCGTTATCGTCAAACGCTATTTCAAAAACGGTGAAAATATCCGCGAAGGGCAGCCGCTGTTTGATCTCGATCCGGCAGAGCATCACGCCGCGCTGGCGCGCAGCCAGGCACAGGTCAATCAGGCGGCGGCGCAGGCCCGGCAAGCACAGCTACACCTTGCGCGCCTGCAGCGGCTGGGCGTGGGGACGGCGGTCAGTCAGTCCGAGCTGGATAACGCCCTGGCCGAGCGCGACAGGGCGCGCGCCGCGCGGAAAGAGGCCGAAGCGCTTTTACAGACCCAGCGGCTGAACGTGGCTTTCACCCGCATCGCCGCGCCGATTAGCGGACGCGCAGGCCACAGCGCTATTCACGAAGGCGCATTGGTTAATCCTGCCCGCGGCGCGCTGGTCAGGCTGAAGCAGCTCGATCCCGTGCACGTGGTGATAGCCATCAACGAGCGCGACTATCTGGCCGACTGGCAGAAAACGCTGAAGGGCGATATGCAGCAGGCGAACGAGGCGATAACGGCCCGCATTCAGCTGGCCAATGGCGCTGCTTACCCTTACAGCGGCCGTTTCTTTGCGCTGGATAATCATATTGATAACCAAACCGGCACCGTGGCCGTAAGCCTGGCCTTCGCCAATCCGCAGCACCTGCTGCTGCCGGGTGGCATGGTGGAGGTGCAGCTTCAGCCGCCGGCGCAGGAACGGCTGTTGCTGCCCGCGCCGGCGCTACAGCAGGACAGCGGCGGCTACTTCGTGTTTCGGGTGGATCGGCAGCAGCACGTAGAGCAAGTCCCTGTTGAAGTCGGCGCGCAGATTGGACAGCGCTATATCATCACCGCCGGCCTTGCCGCAGGCGATCGGGTTATCGTTGCGGGCACGCAGCGCGTCAGGCCGGGTATGCAGGTCGCCGCCAGCGAAGCGTTATAAGGAAGCCTATGCTGAACTTTTTTATCAGGCGGCCTAAATTCGCCATGGTGATTGCGCTGATTATCACGCTGACCGGCGCGATGGCATTGCAAGCGATCCCGGTTGAACAGTTTCCGCAGATCACGCCGCCTGTGATTAGCGTGTCGGCGATCTATCCCGGCGCCAGCGCCCGCGACGTGGCCGAAGCGGTGGGCGGGCCGGTCGAGGCGCAGCTCAACGGCGTCAGCAATATGCTTTACATGGAGTCCACCAGCAGCAATAACGGCAGCTATCAGCTGAGCATTACCTTCGCCAGCGGCACCGACCCCGATATGGCGGCGGTGGAAGTGCAGAATCGGCTGTCGCAAATCAGCACCCGCCTGCCCGCTGAGGTCAATCAAAACGGCATCGCCGTGCGGAAACGGGCCAGCAATATTCTGATGAGCATCAGCGTGCTGTCGCCGGGCAACAGGCTTGATGCGCTCTCTCTCAGCAACTACGCCTCGGTGCGTCTGCGCGACGCGCTGGCGCGTATCCATGGCGTAGGCGACGTGCAGGTCTTTGGCGCGCGCGATTACAGTATGCGTATCTGGCTCGATCCGCACCGCATGGAGGCGTTAAACATCACGACCGATGACGTGATGCAGGCACTAAGGCAGCAAAACGTGCAGGCCGCCGCCGGGCAAATTGGCGCCGCGCCAACGCCTGCGACCCAGCAAACCGTACTAACCGTCAGCGGCCAGGGCAGGCTGCTGACGCCGGAAGCCTTTGCGCAGATTGTACTGCGCAGCAACGCACGCGGCGGCATGGTACGTATTGGCGATATCGCCAGCACCGAGCTGGGCGCGCAGAATTATCAGATTAACGCCGCGCTGAACAATACGCCGGGCGTTTTTCTGATGGTCTATCCCGCTCCGGCCGCCAATGCGCTTAGCGTGGCGAAAGCGGTGCGGGCCGAAATGGCGGAGCAGGCGCGGGTTTTCCCACAGGATATGGCGTATCAGATCAAGTTTGACGCCACTACGCCCGTGACCGCCACGCTGCATGAGATCGCGTTTTCGCTGCTTGTCACGCTGGTGGTGGTGCTGGCGGTGGTCTGGCTGTTTTTACAAAGCCTGCGCGCGACATTTATCGTGGCGTTGACCATTCCCGTTTCGCTGCTGGGCACCTTTGCCGTGCTGCTGGCGGCAGGCTACTCGGCCAACACGCTGAGCCTGTTCGCCATTATCCTGGCGCTGACTATCGTGGTGGACGACGCCATCGTCGTGGTGGAAAACGTCGAGCGCCTGATGATGGAGGAGCCGCTGCTGTCGCCCGCTGAGGCGACGCGCAAGGCGCTTGGGCAGATTGCCGGGCCGGTTATCGCCACTACGCTGGTGCTGCTGGCGGTGTTTGTGCCGACTGCCGTGCTGCCCGGCATCGTGGGCGAACTTTATCGGCAGTTCGCCGTCACGCTGTCGGCGTCGATGGTGCTGTCCAGCGTTTGCGCGCTGACGCTGACGCCCGCGCTTTGCGCCTGTCTGCTGCGGCGGCGCGTCGTGCCGACGACAGGGCCGCTGGCGAGCCTCAACCGTTTTATCAACCGGACGCGTGACGGCTATGTCGCGCTGACGCAAAAAATTAATCGCTACTCCATCACCACGGCTGCGGTGATCCTGGCGGCAGGCGTCGTGACCTGGATGAGCTATCAGCAGCTGCCCGATGGCTTTCTGCCGCAGGAAGATGAGGGCTACCTGTTTATCAACGTTCAGCTGCCGGAAGGCGCGGCGCTGCCCAGAACGCAGCAGGTGATGGAGCAGATGTACCAGGTCGTGAAGAAAAATCCGGCGGTGGCGGACGTGATCAAAATCACCGGTTTCAGCCTGCTGGGCGGCGGTAATTCGCCCGACAGCGGCTTCGGCATTGTGCTGCTGAAAGCGTGGCACGAGCGTCCATCCATCGCGCAGCTTTTGCCGCCGCTTCAGCAGCAGCTGGCCGCCATTCCTGCCGCCACCATTATGGCTTTCGTGCCGCCGCCGGTCAGCGGTCTGGGCAACGCTGCCGGTTTCGATCTGCGTATTCAGGCGCTGGAAGGACAGTCGCCGCAGGCGCTGGCGCAGGCTGCCCACGCCGTGATTACGGCGGCGAACCAGCATCCTCAGCTTAGCCGGGTATTTACCACGTTCAGCGCGACGGTGCCGGAAATGAGCCTGACCATCGACCGCGAGCGGGCCGCGCTGATGCAGGTGCCGGTCAGTCGAATTGTTGCCGTATTGCAAACCGCGTTCGGCGGCAGCGAGGCGGGCGACTTTACCCGGAACGGCCGCCAGTTTCGGGTACAGGTGCAAAATGAGATGCGCTTTCGTCAGCACAGCGAGCAGCTGCTGGCGCTGACCGTGCGTAGCGACACGGGCGCGCAGGTCAGGCTGAACCAGCTGGTTACGCTGAAGCCGTCGCTCGGCGCGCCTTACATCATGCAGTACAACCAGTTTCCGTCGCTGGCGATCGGCGGCGGCGGCGCGCAGGGCGTCAGCTCAGGGCAGGCGATGCAGGCGATGACCGAGGTGCTGGCGCAGCATCTGCCGGAAGGCTACGACTACAGCTGGAGCGGCATGTCGTATCAGGAGCAGCAAACCGGCAATCAGGCCGTGCTGATCTATCTGGCGGCGGTGCTGTTCGCCTGGCTGTTTATGGTGGCGCAGTATGAAAGCTGGAGCGTGCCGCTGGCGGTAATGCTGTCGGTGGTTTTCGCCGCCGCAGGCGCCGTAGCCGGCCTGCATCTGATGGGCTTTACCAACGATGTCTATGCGCAGATTGGGCTGGTGTTGCTGATGGGCCTGGCCGCCAAAAACGCCATTCTACTGGTCGAGTTTGCCCGCGATCGCCGCGCCAGCGGCGTGCCGATCGGTCAGGCCGCGAAGCAGGCCGCCAGCCAGCGTTTTCGTGCGGTCATGATGACCGCCATTTCCTTTATCGTCGGCGTGCTGCCGCTGGTGATGGCCAGCGGCGCGGGCGCGGCCAGCCGCCGGATTATCGGCATCACGGTCTTTAGCGGCATGCTGGCGGCCACGCTGTTTGGCATTTTATTTATTCCCGCGCTCTGGCTGCATATTCAGCGCCTGCGGGAGTGGCGCAAACGGCCCCGGGGAACGCGTTAATGGCCCACCATGACAGGGCATTGAAAGCCGTTGTGATGCTGGGCATGTTGGTCATTATTTTTGCGGGCATCCGGGCGGGGGCCGATATCGTGGTGCCCTTTATTCTGGCGCTGTTTGTGGCGGTCATCCTCAATCCGCTGGTGATGTTGTTGCAGCGGATTGGCCTGCCGAGGCTGCTGGCCGTTGCGCTGATTATCGGCATTATCGTGCTGGCAAGCGTTCTGCTGCTGACCACGCTGGCGGCAATGCTCAACGACTTTGCCCGCACGCTGCCGCAATACCGGCTGGTGATGCTTGCCTGGCTGGAAGAGACGCGGCAGCTGATGGCGCGTTTTGGCGTGCCGTTCTCTTTTGGCGAAGCGATGGCGCTGGCCGATCCTAACGCGGCCATCAACCTGGTCAGTCGCCTGGTATCGCAGCTTTCCGGCGCCATCAGCGGCATCTTTCTGCTGCTGATGACGGTGGTGTTTATGCTGTTCGAAGCGCCGCTGCTGCCGGGAAAGCTACGGCGGATCCTCAGCCGACCCGGCGATGGCATGGCGGCTATCCAGCAGGCGCTCGACAGCGTAAGCCGCTACCTGATCCTGAAAACCGCTATCAGCCTGCTGACCGGCGTGGTGGTCTGGCTGCTGCTGTGGCTGATGGGCGTGCGCTTTGCGCTGCTGTGGAGCGTGCTGGCCTTTGCGCTGAACTACATCCCCAATATCGGCTCGGTTATCGCCGCCGTTCCGCCTGTGATCCAGGCTTTAATCTTTAATGGCAGTTGGGAAAGTGTGGTGGTGGCCGTCGGCTATCTGCTGATTAATCTGGTGATTGGCAATATGCTGGAGCCGCGCTGGATGGGGCGCGGGCTGGGCCTGTCCACGCTGGTGGTTTTTCTGTCGCTGATTTTTTGGGGCTGGCTGCTGGGGCTGGTCGGGATGCTGCTCTCCGTGCCGCTGACCATCGTGGTGAAGATAGCGCTGGAGCAGACGCCGGGCGGCGAACGGCTGGCGCTGCTGCTCAGCGACGGCAGACCTCCTGGCAACGGCAGGCCTCACAGCGTCTGATTAACGCGCTGCTGCATCCAGAACCAGAACGGATTGGAGGCCTGGCGCATCAGCATATCCAGGCTGACCATCAGCACGCTGCGCTCGCCGCGCGGCGTCAGGACGCCAAAGCTGACGCCAAACTCGTTCGGCCGGTCGGGCTGACGGCCATACAGCGAATCGCTGAACGGAAAGGGCAGCGCCACGTGCGAGAGGGAATAGACGTCCGCCGGATAGCGGACGCCCAGCGGCACGCTGGTGGTCACCTTGCTGCCCGCGGGCGTGGTGCGGGCAACGGCATCGTTGCTGGTCGGCGCCGCGTTGGTCACCAGCGTAACGGCGTAATTGCGCGGCGTCGCCGGCAGCAGATTATCCGCCGCGTGCAGCGCCGTGGGACGCATCAGCGGAGAAAGCGCCACCGAACGATTAACGTCGAAAAGCACCAGCTCGCTGCCGTTAGCGGGCAACAGATTATAGAGGCCGCGCACCACGGCGGGCGTGCTGACCGTCGCATCGGCCACCGACTGGAAGGTCAGCACCGGCGGCAGTTTGTCCAGCAAACGGCTGGCGCGATCGCGGTGCAGCTGACTTTGCAGCGCGCTGGTCAGCAGCCACGACTGCCGCGCCGCTTTTACCGGAAAGGAGTTGTATTTAAAGGGATTGAACTCCGGCAGGATGCTCAGCCAGGCCGAACGGGCAAACGCGGGCAGCAGAGAAGGCAACCCGGCCAGGCCCGCGTAGCGCGCATAGCTGCTGACGCCAATCATCGGCGAAATCAAAATTAGCCGGTTCGGCACGGGCAGCGAGGGATCTTCCAGCGCGTCCAGCGTATATTTCATCGCCAGCGCGCCGCCGTTGGAAAAGCCCATTATTTGCAGCGGCGCGCCCGCCGGAATGCGCCGATGGGCTTCCCGCACCGCCAGCCTGGTGGCCGCCAGCCAGTCTTCCCATTCGGTTTGGGTCAGCGCCGCCGGGACGGTGCCGTGACCCGGCAGCCGGATGGCGACCACCACATAACCATGCTGCTGATAATCTGCGGCGAAATGTCGCAGGCTATAGGGCGAATCCGTCAGCCCGTGCAAAAGCACCACCGCACCGCGAGGCTTTCCCTGCGGCAATAGCTGATAAGAACGGTTCCAGTCCGTGGCGAAACGCGCCGGATAAACCGGGCTTTTCTCCGCATAACGGTTATAGCTATCCGCGCTGTCTTCCGACGGTCTGACGTCGATTTTCATCCGGGCAAAGATCTGCTGCTCATTGCGCAAATAGGCGGACCAGTCGCTGCGGTCCATCTGACGGTCGCTCATTTCGGCAGGCAGCCAGGTATGCCACGGCTCCAGGGCTGGCCCGCGCTCGGTAACGGCAACACGCAGCGCCAGCAGCAGGAAGGCCAGCAGGACAACCAGTAACACCAGGCGTCTTATCCAGAATCGTGTGCGTTGTAGCATGGCTGTTCCCGTTGGCAAATTTGCGCAGGAAGTATAGAGGAAATCAGGACGATAGCGTTGATCGTCATCATTCGCGCTGGTGTGCCGTACCCACTAAGTGACCCATTAAATCGCACTCGTTGAGTCAGGGTTTAGATTAACTCAGCGGTTAGTTACGGTTATAAATTAGTTTAATCTATTGATTATAAATGAAAAATAATTGTTTACGCTGAAAAATTCGCTCGCCGCCGTCTGGGTTTACTTCCCCGGTAAGCGGGATTATAGTGGCGGCGATTTCCTTAACGGAGCCAATAATTGGACAGTCATCCTTTACGTTTTAACTCATAAGGCAGGCTACGCCGTTTGCTTGCCGATAACCGGTGGGCACTGTTTTTCTCTCTCCTGAGCATTACGTCCCCGTCATAACTTTTTTCTCCCGCGCAGCCGCCGGGCAAGGATTAACGATGAAAGAACCTCCGACCAGCGACGGGCGATGGCAAACAGGCAGAGTTAAGCGTACACGCTTCCCGTAACGTCCTCTTTTCCTCTTCCCCGCCTCGCCCAATCCTGACCCCAAAAATCAAATCCTCATGCGCAGGGTCGCTTCTCTGCGCCTGAATAAAAATAAAGGATTAGGCACATGAAAAAATCCCGCTCCCGCGATCTGGCTATCGCACAAGAAATAAAACTGAGCCTGGACAGCACGCTGGCTCGTCTGCACACCCAACGCAATGGTTTGACCGCCGCTGATGCCAGCGAGCGCCTGTTGGAATATGGCAAAAACGAGGTCGCCACGGCTCAGGCGCCGCACGCGCTGATCCAGCTGATCCAGGCCTTTAATAACCCCTTTATCTGGATCCTGATCGTGCTGGCCGCCATCAGCTTTTTCACGGATTACCTGCTGCCGCTGCGGCAGGGCGAAGAGACCGATCTTACCGGCATTATCATCATGCTGACCATGGTGGCGCTCAGCGGCCTGCTGCGTTTCTGGCAGGAGTACCGCACCAATAAAGCGGCGGAAGCGCTGAAATCGCTGGTACGCACGACGGCAACCGCTATTCGCCGCAGTAGCGAAAACGCCGCGCCGGTCAGAATGGAAGTTGCGCTACAGGACGTGGTGCCCGGCGACGTGATCTTTCTGTCGGCTGGCGACATGGTGCCGGCAGATGTGCGCCTGCTGACCGCTAAAGATTTGTTTATCAGCCAGGCTTCGCTAAGCGGCGAAGCGGTGCCGGTAGAAAAACATGCCGCGTCAGATCGGTGCCAGCCAGATGACGATCTGCTGAACAGGCCCGATATCTGCCTGATGGGCACCAGCGTCGCCAGCGGTACGGCTACCGCCGTCGTAGTCGCGACAGGCAACCGTACCTGGTTTGGCTCGCTGGCAAAATCCGTGACCGGCAGCCGGCCACAAACCGCTTTCGATCGCGGCGTAAACAGCGTCAGCTGGCTGCTGGTGCGCTTTATGCTGGCGATGGTGCCCGTGGTGTTGTTTATCAACGGCTTTACCAAAGGCGACTGGGCAGACGCCACGCTGTTCGCGCTGGCCGTGGCGGTTGGCCTGACGCCGGAGATGCTGCCGATGATTGTCAGCTCTAATCTGGCGAGAGGCGCCATTGCCCTGTCGCGGCGCAAAGTGGTGGTGAAGCGGCTTAACGCTATTCAGAATTTTGGCGCGATGGACGTGCTGTGTACTGATAAAACCGGCACGCTGACCCAGGATCGCATTATCCTGGCGCAGCATCTTGACGCGCACGGGCACAGCAGCGATCGGGTTTTGCAGCTGGCCTGGCTGAACAGCCGCCATCAGACCGGCGTAAAAAACCTGATGGACAGGGCGATCCTGAGCTTCAGCCAGGGAAAATGGGTGGTTAGCGGGCTGCATCGCTATCGCAAAATCGACGAGCTGCCGTTTGATTTTGAACGCCGCCGTTTGTCCATTGTGGTGGCGGACGAACACGATCGGCAGAAACTGATCTGCAAGGGCGCGGCGGGCGAAATGCTGTCTGTCGCCACGCACTGGCAGGACGGACGCGAACGGCGTCCGCTGGATGAGGCCGCGCGTCAGCAGTGGAGCCAACAGGCGGCGCGCTGGAATCAGCAGGGTTTTCGCGTACTGCTTATCGGCGAGCGCGATCTGAGCGATATGCCGCTAACGCTGCCGCTGCACAAGGATGATGAGCGGGATTTGACGCTTTGCGGCCTGCTGACCTTCCTTGATCCGCCCAAAGAGAGCGCCAGAGAAGCGATTGCCGCCCTGCACGAGCACGGCGTAACGGTAAAAGTGCTGACCGGCGATAACGCCATTATCACCAGTAAGATTTGCCGCGATGTCGGGCTGGAGCCAGGAGAGCCGCTGTGTGGCAGCGAAATCGAGCGGCTGGATGACCGCGAACTGGCGACGCTGGCGGACTCACGCACCATTTTTTGCCGCCTGACGCCGCTGCAAAAATCCCGCGTGCTGAATATGCTGCAACAAAACGGCCATACGGTCGGCTTCCTGGGTGACGGCATCAACGATGCGCCAGCGTTACGGGAGGCGGATGTCGGGATTTCCGTCGACAGCGCTACGGATATTGCGAAAGAGTCTGCCGATATTATTCTGCTGGAAAAAAACCTGATGGTGCTGGAGCAGGGTGTTATCAAAGGCCGCGAGACTTTCGGCAACATTATTAAGTACCTGAATATGACCGCCAGCTCCAACTTCGGCAACGTTTTTTCCGTGCTGATCGCCAGCGCATTCCTGCCTTTTTTGCCCATGCTGGCTATCCAATTGCTGATCCAGAACCTGATGTATGACCTTTCCCAGCTGGCGCTGCCCTGGGACAAAATGGATAAGGCGTTCCTGCGCAAGCCGCGTAAGTGGGACGCAAGGAATATCGGCCGCTTTATGCTGTGGATGGGCCCGACGTCTTCGCTGTTTGACGTCACCACCTTTCTGCTGATGTGGCACGTTTTTGCCGCCAACAGCGTGGAGCATCAGGCGCTGTTCCAGTCAGGCTGGTTTGTCGAAGGTCTGCTGTCGCAAACGCTGGTGGTGCATATGCTGCGCACGCAGAAGATCCCTTTTATCCAGAGCCGCGCGGCGCTGCCGGTGATGCTGATGACGGGGCTGGTGATGGCGCTGGGGATCGCCATCCCCTTTTCACCGCTGGGCGAAGCGGTTGGGCTGACGCCGCTGCCCTGGACTTACTTCCCGTGGCTGGTGGCGACGCTGCTGGGTTATTGCCTGGTGACGCAGGGAATGAAGCGCCTTTATATCCGCCGTTTCGGCCAGTGGTTCTGAGGAGGAAAGATGAAATATAACAACGCCATCACTGCTATCGTGCTGTTCTTTGTTGCGTTAGTTATCCTGTCCAGCGGCCTGCTGATGATCTTCGGCCACTGAAAAGGAGCAGGTATAGAGCCGGGCGCGGTTGGCAGAAGCTGTAAACGAAGCCTGCCGCGCCGTCGTCAACCTGATCCGGAACCCGCGTGGAGGGCCGGTAAAAGTTTGTTTATACCTTGATAAACCGCAGATAAATAAAGCGAATCACATAGTATTCCAGCGCGCCTAATAGTAAAAACCACAGGCAGAACACCAGCGTATAGAGCTGGCCGACATCGCTGAGATGAAACAGCGTGGTCAGGCGGCGCGTCAGCTCCACGCCAAACCAGGGGGCGGGCAGCAGCAGCGCGGAGAGAAAGCCCAGCATCAGCGTGCTCATCGGCATTAAAAAGGTCAGAAAAGGATTGTTCATAGCGGTTCCGTCTCGGTCAGTGACGGCCATTTTCCGGTAAACGGCTGGCGGGTTCAACCTTGCACGCGCAGGGAATTTTTTCGGCGCTTTTTGGCGATTTTTATCGCGCGTAATTCCCCACCGGCTGAAAGGTCGCTCATCATAACCCGGTAATTCCTTTAGTGTTTTTGCGCCTCTTTTTTGCGCGAAATTAGCATTCGTTAAAAAGTATAGCCAAGGCTATACTTAAACAACTGATTTTATTGTCTTTTTATACGCGCAATCGCGTGGTAGGATGCACGCACATTAAGCCTGAGGGGCTTGTTTCTTCAACAAGAACCGTTCTTTTGATGTCTGGGCGAGAAGATAACCGCCAGACCGGTATAACCACAATGAACCTATATGCAACCCTTATTCTGGCCTTCGGCATGTCGATGGATGCTTTTGCCGCCGCGATTGGCAAAGGCGCAAGCCTGCAGCGTCCGGGTCTGAGAGAAGCGCTGCGCATCGGCCTGATTTTCGGCGCGATTGAAGCGCTGACGCCACTGATTGGTTGGGGCGTAGGCATTGCAGCCAGCCGCTACGTAATGGCATGGGATCACTGGGTCGCTTTTACGCTGCTGCTGGTGCTTGGTGGCCGCATGATTCTGGAAGGTTTCCGTAAAAAGGATGAAGAGTGCGAAGCGCCCCAGCGTCACGGATTCTGGCTGCTGGCGATGACCGCCGTTGCGACCAGTCTGGATGCCATGGCCGTCGGCGTCGGCCTGGCTTTCCTGCAGGTGAATATTGTGACGACCGCGCTGGCGATTGGCGCTTCGACGCTGGTAATGGCTTCGGCGGGCATCCTGTTAGGCCGTTTTCTTGGCCCGGTGATGGGCAAGTGGGCGGAGATTTTCGGCGGCGTGGTGCTGATTGGCATTGGCACCAGTATCCTGGTTGAGCACCTGGGCATCCTGTAAAGGTGCAGACAAAAGACCGGGTTTACCCGTCTCGTTTAGCTTTTGTTTAGGTTCGCTTTCGCATAATCTTGCGAATTATGTGATCTGCTTCAAATTTATTTGCCTGGAAAGTGCGCTTCTTGTATACTTTTTTTGCGTTCTATCAATAAAAGTTGAATTTCAGGTGCAAAAAATGAAAAAAGTTATCAATTACGTGTTCCGTAGCTATGTTGAAACATTTAAACACGTACCGCCAGGCGCTATGTATTAATGGCTCCGGCCCGAAACCCTCGATAGCCGCGGTCAGGGAAAGACCGATGGTTATCACCTGTTACCCCGCTAAAACCTTCTTCGCTTATCCCGCTTTCAACCATTTTTATCTCGCTAAAACGCTCTTCGCCGATCCCGCGTTTCAAGCGTTTTCGACTCGCTAAAACCGTCTTCGCTTATGCCATGTTTCGATCGTTTTCAGCTCGCTAACACGCTCTTCGCTTTTCAATCGCTTCCGGTCTGCTGATGACAATGACCGCTTTGGCTTGCTACGCCTGTGTTCTCTGCCGCCCGCCGGTTTTGATGGCGCCACGCAGTCAAAAAGAAGCCGCCGCTGCTGACTGCGTCACAGCCAGCAGGGCGAAAAGCCATTAATCCTGGCTCTGGTACTCGTCCAGCGTAGCGCTCTGACAGGCTTCCATATTCTGGCTGGCCTGCTTCTTCTGGTCTTCGCTCAGATTCATCCAGGCAGCAACCACGGTTCGGGCTTCGTCTTCGTCAAAGTCCGGTTTTTCCTGCGCGGAAGGCGACTGGCCGCGCATGTGCAGCGCTTTCAGCTTGGTGATATAGCCATCCGCCGAGTCGGCTGCTTTATCCTGCGTCACCAGCGTACAAAGGTTAGCGATATAGCCCTGGGCCGGATCGTCTGAGTCTGCAGCCTGCGCTGCGCCAGTTACCGCCAGAGCGGCAAGCAGCAGCATTATTTTTTTCATATTTGCTCCTTAACAAGGATTTACGTTCGGCCGGTTCGGCATGGCCCGTTAAGGATAGCGCTTCCGTAGCGGGCCGGCACCGTACGCCTGAAGAGTAAATACTTTAATTCAGAGCCAGGCTCTGTACCAGTCGATCTGCTGCGCGATGAGGTGATCGAAGCGCGGGCCGCTGTAGCGAGCGTAACGTTTTGCCTCCGCTTCTACATGCAGCTTTTTCTCTGCCGCCGCCACGATATCAAACAGCGCAATGCCCTGCGGCGGCGGATTGACGCGATCGTCGCCCGCTATCACCAGTCCCGGGCAGGAAAGCTGGCTGGTAGTGCAGCGTCTTCTACATGGTCAGAAAGGCGATTTTAGTAACCATCACCGGGAACGGTGTTTTATGGCGCCTGAATAGTTTTAGCGGGAGGAATAAGAAGGAGGTGCAAAAGTCTCCACGATCTCAACCGTGGAGACAGCAATCTTAACCTTCGGGCATGGCGGAGGAATGATGGCTTGAAATAAGCCATTTCTGTCCGTCCCATGCATAGGTAAAGGTATAACGCGCGGCGGCTTTAGAACCATCGCCAAAGGTAAAGGTATAGGTGCCGGTATCGATAGCTTTATTACAGCCGATGCGAACGGTACGGCTGTCGATATGGCCAACCGGCTTCTTCGCCAGGAATTTTTTAAAATAATCAACGCGCTCTTCGTCCGTCAGGCGAGCTTTGTTCGACAGCGTTGGCAGCAGCACGGCATCTGACAGATAGTTCTGCGAAACGGTGTTGGCATCGCCTGTTTTTAGCGAATCGTTCCAGCGATCGAACATAGAGGCAACTTCCTGCTCGGTCATTTTAACGCAGGAAGTACTCTCCTGAGCAAAAGCCGCCGAGCTGGTAAGCACGCCGGCAATCATCAAACCAATTAATCCAGCCTTCATTAATTATCTCCGTAGTATCTGTGTTTTTAATAAAGCTAAAATACCAGAAGCTAATAAACGCATATTAAACGTTCGCAGCGATGGGAAAAGGCTATGCCAGAGGGTTGATATAGATCACGTCAATAAGCATTCTTTATTGTAAGCACTGCGTTAATTATTTATTTATTATTAACGGCATTAATAAAGATGAATAACATGATTTATATTATCCGGGTGTTTTTTTAATAAGATGAGATAAAGGCAGGGTTTTTTATAGCGAAAATGCGCCGTGTGGATAAGCAGAGCATTGCAAACGACAGGAGCCGGGCGGGTAAAAAAAGATGGTCAGCCGAAGCCGACCACCAACGTTTTTATTTCTGTAATAGCTGCTTAACCCAGGCAATGATTTCTGCATCTTTGCCCTGTTCAAACAGGCATTTCTGGAAGCGTTCGCCGCCGACGGCGGTTTTCACCAGTTCCGGGTCAATTGCGCGCAGCGTATCCAGATAGTTATCTTTGATTACCGCGCTTTTTACCTGATTGAGGATACCGGCGTTGCGTACCTGTGGCTCTTTACGCTCGACGGGATAGCCTTCGCCCCAGCGGCCGGTAAAGGCCTTTTCAAACATATAGCGCACGTTCAGCTCGGCGCCCCAGCCAAAGCCTTTGGCAAAGGCCAGCGACAGCGCGTTGCCGTTATTGATTTGCGCAAACAGAAACGCATCCGCCGGATCGAGGCAGTAGCCGCAAACCACGCCAGGATGGATATTTAACGACATCAGCGCGCCCTGACCGGTGCCGCAGCCGGTGACCACGAAATCTACTGCCTTTGCGTTCAGCAGAATGCTGGCCATAATGCCTAAGTGGATATAGGTCAGATGATGATCGTTCTCGTCGCTCATGCCGACGTTAAACACCGCGTCTTTATTCTGCGCCGCTACGGCCTGTAACTGCTCCAGCACCACGGCGTTTTTCGCCGCCTGGCTGTTTTCCATCATCAGTGCAATATTCATCTTTGTTCTCCAGTATTCAGTCATTGAGAGGCCGATGGCGCATCAGCGCGCCAGCCAGCCGCCATCTACCGCAAGGGTATAGCCGTTGATGTAGTCAGCGGCTTTTGATGCCAGAAAAATCACCGGACCCATTAAATCCTGCGGCGTACCCCAGCGGCCAGCCGGGATACGCGCCAGAATTTCCGCACTGCGCTCTTCATCGCTGCGTAGCTGCTCCGTGTTGTTAGTGACCATATAACCCGGCGCCAGCGCGTTAACGTTGATGCCGTATTTCGCCCACTCGTTGGCCAGCTGACGCGTCAGCCCCATCACCGCGCTTTTCGACGCGGTATAGGAAGGCACGCGCACGCCACCCTGGAAAGAGAGCATCGAGGCAATATTGATAATCTTGCCGCCGCTCCCTTGCTTAATGAACTGACGGGCGGCCAGCTGCGATAAAAAGAACAGCGTCTTGATATTGACGTTCATCACGTCATCCCAATCCTGTTCGCTGAAGTTCAGCGCGTCTTCGCGGCGGATCAAACCCGCGTTGTTGACCAGGATATCGATATGCCCCATCTCTTCTACCGCACGTTCCAACAGTGATGACAGCCGATCCTGACGGCCGAGATCGGCTTGCAAGCTGAGAAAGCGTCTTCCCGTTGCGCCGACTTCCGCCGCGGTATCGGCGGGATCGCGGCGATTAATCGCCACGATGTCACAGCCCGCCTGTGCCAGAGCCACTGCCATACTTTTCCCTAAGCCGGTATTACAACCGGTGACCACAGCCACCTTTCCCTGTAGAGAAAAATCGTCAAGAATCATGCAGTTTCCTTATTTATAGATAGACGTGCAGGTATTCCACCAGACACAGGATCGCCATCGCCTGGCCATAAGGCATGGAGGTCAGCGGTATCTGGCGGTAGAAATCGAGGTCTTTACCCATGCCGGTGCCAAAGGAAACCTGTGTCAGCTCCCCGTCCTTATTGATGCGGGAGATCAATCCTTTAATCGCCTTTTCCGCCACCGCTATATAGCGGGGATCGGCACAGCGGCGACGCGCAGCTTTTAACATGCCGAAGGCGAAGCCAGCCGTTGCGGAGGCTTCAAGATAGGAGTTGGGATCGTCCAGCAGCGTATGCCACAGGCCGCTTTCGTCCTGACATTTTTCCAGCGCCTCCAGCTGGCGGGAAAGCACCTGTTGCAGATAGCGCCGGGTCGCATCACCTTCCGGCAGCTCAAGCAGCTCAACGAATTCCGGAATAACGATGGTCAGCCAGCTGTTGCCGCGCGCCCAGCGAGCGTTAGCAAAATTATGGTGACCATCGAACGTCCAGCCGTGGAACCACAGCCCGGTTTCCTTATCCATCAGATGCTGGATATGCAACATAAACTGATACTTGGCTTCTTCGATATAGTCCGCGCGGTTCAGCAGCTTGCCGATTTTTGCCAGCGGCAGCACGGTCATCATCAGCGTGTCGTCCCACAGCTGCTGATGGTTCTCTTCCGCCAGCGTGATATGCTGCAAACCCCTCATATCGGTACGCGGCATATCATGCATAATCCAGTCTGCCCAGCTTTCCAGGTAGGGCAGCCAGCGTGGATCGCGGGTTTCCTCATAGCGGTATGCCAGCGTCAGAAACGGGCAAACCGTGTTCACGTTACGGGTGGTGGAACCTTCAGCAAAACGGTCGTTGAACCAGTTATCAATGATGGCTCGCAGCCGATCGTCCCCGGTTTGGCGGTAATACTGATGAATGCCGTACAGGCCGATGCCGTGCGTCCATTCCCATCCTGCCCAGCCTTTGGTGTCAATCACCCGGCCATCGTCAAGCCTCAGTAAAAACTCGCCGGTTTCGTCGGTAATATTCACCAAATTGTCCACCAGTTTGTTGATCAGCTGATGCAGCTCCTGGCTGGAGATAAACCTTTCCGGCTGGCGCAGGAGTGGGCTGTGTTTTACTGGGTATACGACCATAATTGCTCTGTCCTCGTGGATCTTAAGTTGACTATGAATGCGTTAAATTGTCGCCGGGCGCCGCTTTTGTGGTCTGAGCGGGCAGAGTGCCGGCCGCTGGCTTATGCCGATTCAGGTAACCAATGTTGTTATTGCCCCACAGCGATTCGTAAGGCATTCCGGCCAGCATCTCGACGGTAGCGCGAGCCTGCGGCGTGATGCTGTCAGGGACGACGCCGCCCGCTATGCGCATTTTCTCGGTTTCGTCACGCAGGATTTTGTGCGTGGTCAAATTCAGCTTGAAGCGCAGGGAGATCAGGAAGCCCATGCACAGGACCAGGATCGTGCCGCCGCACATGATCATCAGGATCGCATGACTGACGTTTTCGGCCTGCTCGGTGCTGCCCGCCACAAAACCGGAAAGCTGCATCAGGATGCCGACCAGCATGACGGCACCAGCCTGCGAAGCCTTACGCGTCAGGGTCATGATCCCGGCGAAAATGCCTTCGCGACGCTGACCGGTAATCACCTCGTCCACGTCCGCAATGTAGGTATAGATATTCCACGGCACGTAGTTAATGCCGCCGCGGCCCAGACCAGCGATAGCGGAGATCAGCAGCAGCAGCGAGAAGACATCGCTCATGCCGCTGTAATAAAGCACGCCGTAGGAAAGCGTACTGAGCGCAAACAGCGCCACCACGATGCGGTAGGCGGGCGCCGGCCCAATACGGATACAGAGCGGGATCATGCCGATCACGGCAACAAACTGGAGGATCGCCATCGTGCCCATCAGGTTGGAAGCCACGGTGGCCTGCTGCATCAGCACAAATACCACGTAGTAGGTAAACACGGCGTTAAAAACGTCCTGCGCGATATAGCCGCCCAGATACATGCCCAGATGCTGACGGAAGATACGGATGCGCAGCGTAGATAACAGCTCGGTTTTCAGGCGGCCAAGGCTTTGCCCCAGCGTCAGCTTCTGCTGCTCGGCTGCCAGCGCGGCGGCGGATTTTTTCTCGGCCGGGCGCTCCCAGGTATAGCGATAAACCAGCGTCAGCACGATGGCGCACAGCACGGAAAAGACCAGGCTGGAATAGAAGAAAGAGAGCGGATTATCCTTGCCGAAATAAGCCAGCAGGATACCCGGCAGGAAAGCGGCCAGAATAGCGGAAAGCTGCGCCAGCGCGATGCGTGCGCCGGAGAATTTGGTTTTCTCTTTAAAGTCGTCGGTCATCTCCGGCACCAGGGTTTCATAAGGCACCAGAATCGAGGTGTAGACCACTTCAAAAAAGAGGTAGGTCAGCAGGTAGTAGACGTAGGTCATGTCGCCGACCCACATCAGGCTGTAGCTGAACACAAGGGGAATGCCCAGAAGGATAAAGAATTTACGGCGGCCGAAGCGTTTGCCGAGTCGGGTAGAGCCGAAGTGGTCGGTTAAGTAGCCCATTAGCGGGCTGACCACGCCATCCACAATGCGCGCCATGGCGAAAATAGAGGTGGCTTCAATAGGGCTGAGGCCGCAGAAGGTGGTGTAAAAGTAAAGCAGCCAGGCAGATGTTAATGCCATCGTACCGGCACCCAGAAAATCCCCTGATCCATAGGCGAGATAATTAAGCGTTCCTGGTTTACGTATTGTCATAATGTTCATCCTGAGTAACCAACATGCACAGCCCGGCTGTATGTCGGGAGAGGAAGTACGTTAGAGTTATGACGTCCAGAAAACCTTTGCGATTTTGCCAGCCGATATAAGGCGGTGGCGAAGAAAAGAAGATAGCGGCGGGCGGCTTCACTAATTTAATAAAATGGCGTTTCAATTTTATTGAATTAGCCATTCAGGCTTTGCCAGGTAAGATTTGTTGCGATCTGTGGTTGATTTTATGGCGTTAAATCAAAGTCAGCGGTGAAAATGTTTATATAGTTAAAAACCCAACCGAAGAGGAAAGCACAATGAAAGCTGCCGTGGTCAACAAGAATCATACTGTCGATATCGTTGAGAAAAAGCTGCGCGCGCTGGCGCATGGCGAAGCGCTGTTAAAAATGGAATGCTGCGGTGTCTGCCACACGGATCTGCACGTTAAAAATGGGGATTTTGGCGATCGTACCGGCGTGGTGCTCGGCCATGAAGGCGTCGGCGTCGTCAGCGAGGTCGGGCCAGGCGTGACCTCATTGAAGGTGGGCGACAGGGCCAGCGTGGCGTGGTTTTATAAAGGCTGCGGCCACTGCGAATACTGCACGACGGGCAATGAAACCCTGTGCCGCAACGTATTAAATGCCGGTTTTACCGCGGACGGCGGCATGGCGGAAGAGTGTATCGTGGTAGCGGACTACGCGGTGAAAGTGCCGGACGGGCTGGATCCGGCAGCGGCCAGCAGCGTAACCTGCGCGGGCGTCACCACCTATAAAGCAGTAAAGGTTTCTGGCATTCAGCCAGGCAAGTGGCTGGCAATTTACGGCCTGGGCGGACTGGGCAATCTGGCGCTGCAATATGCCAAAAATGTTTTTAATGCCAAAGTCATCGCCGTGGACGTAAACGATGCGCAGCTGGCTTTTGCCAAAGAAATGGGCGCCGACTTAGTTATCAACTCGCTGAAGGAGGATGCGGCGAAGATCATTCAGGAAAAAACGGGCGGCGCGCATGCGGCAGTGGTAACCGCAGTGGCCAAAGCGGCATTTAATTCGGCGGTAGACGCCATGCGTGCCGGTGGCCGTATCGTGGCCGTTGGCCTGCCGCCAGAATCGATGAGTCTGAATATCCCACGTCTCGTTCTGGACGGTATTCAGGTGGTCGGCTCGCTGGTGGGCACGCGTGAAGATCTGGCTGAGGCTTTTCAGTTCGCGGCAGAGGGAAAAGTAGTGCCGAAAGTCACCAAACGTTCTCTTGAGGAGATTAATGAAATTTTCGACGAAATGCTGGAAGGGAAAATCAAAGGCCGTATGGTGATTGATTTTACTGCTGACACCCACGCTGGCTAAAGCTGACTTGCCTGTGGAAACGGCTTAACCACTTATTTCCACAGGCAAATATTTACAAAACCTGTCACGCGCTCATAAAGAAGCTCGACCGTGCTGGCGCTTCCGGCTCCAGTCGGCAACAGAGGCTTAGCCACAGCAGTGACACCAGCCAACCCGCATTGTTTAACATTTGTTTTCCCTTTGAACACATGGTAACAAATTAACTTTACTCACCCGTGGAGAATTCGCCACAGGCGTAGCTCTTTTTGCTAAGTGCTGTGGCGTTGTACAGCAAGGGCTGCACGCCTTATCGGGACGATTAACCGCTAAGCTCAGAAGTCATCGTTTCGCTTTGAACGTTAATGAGGAGAGTTAAGGTGTTAAAAAAGGCTAAAACAGGGCTGCTCGCAGCCGCGCTGCTGACCTTTAGCGCAGTGGCTGCCAACAATACGCCGCAGTATGGCGTAGAGCTACAGGGCTTCGATTTCCCTTATCCAATTGAAAAGTTTAATTTTTCATCACAACAGCAGCCGCTTTCTATGGGCTACATTGACGCGCGACCGGCAGGGAAAGCGAACGGGCGGACGGTAGTGCTGATGCACGGCAAAAACTTCTGCGGCGTGACCTGGCAGGATGCCATAGAGGCGCTGCGTCATGCGGGCTATCGGGTAATTGCGCCGGATCAGATCGGCTTTTGCACCTCAACCAAGCCTGCTTACTATCAATACAGTTTCCAGCAACTGGCGTTAAACACGCATCAGCTGCTCGCCAGCCTGCATATTGATAAGATCACGCTGGTCGGCCATTCAACCGGCGGGATGCTGGCTACACGCTATGCGTTAATGTACCCACAGCAGGTAGAAAAGCTGGCGCTGGTTAACCCGATCGGGCTGGAGGACTGGAAGGCGAAGGGCGTGCCCTGGCGCAGCGTGGACGACTGGTATCAGCGAGAGCTGAAAACCAGCGCGGAAAGCATCAAGGCGTATGAGCAGAAAACCTATTACAGCGGCCAGTGGAAGCCGGAATACGATCGCTGGGTCACTATGCTGGCGGGGCTGAATAACGGGCCGGGCCACAAGCTGGTTGCCTGGAATTCCGCGCTGCTCTACGACATGATATTTACCCAGCCGGTTTATTATGAATTTGGCAACCTGACGGTGCCGACGACGCTGCTGATTGGCACGGCAGACACCACCGCTATCGGCAGCGATATCGCGCCGCCGGAGGTAAAAGCGAAAATAGGGCACTATAACGAGCTGGGCAAAGAGGCGGCGAAACTGATCCCCCATGCCAGGCTGATTGAATTCACAGGAATGGGACATGCGCCGCAGATGGAAGATCCCGCTATGTTTAACCGTACGCTGATTGACGATCTGAACAAGCTCTGATGACAGCACAGCGCAGGCTTCCAGCCTGCGCTGCGAACGCGTCCGCATGACGCCGGGTGCCTCCCGGTGAGTCAGAAAAGCCATAACCTGACCCGCTATTTGCCACATGGTTAGCTGACTGGCTTAGCCCCGCCGCTCAGGGGGATCCGCCATACGGAAAAAAGCATAAATTTATCGGCATCAACCAAACCGAAACGATAGCGTGTTGCTTGCGAAATAAATAATAATTAACGGGAAGGTTTCAGGTGTTAATAGTGGATTAAATTAATAGCTATTCGCGTCATATTAATAATATTATTTCCTTCAAAGTTGTAAGTTTACTATTAATTTTTGGCTATTATTCGGCGCGTTATCATTACGTTGACGCTATCGTTTTTATTCTTTCTTCAGGCAATTTTCTCTGAAGATAATATGAAAAAATATAGCGTTCTGGTCTGTTTTTTACTGCTGTGTGGCTGCATGGGGCACCGTCATGCTCAGCAACATAATCCGGTTGCAGACTGTTCCAGCCACGACGATGAAATCGACTGTAGCTGGAACGTGCCCGACAGGCCGTAGCGGCCGCGCTTATTCCGGCCCCTGCGCGTGCAATATGCGCTGCGCCTGGTCCACCGTTAGCGCGTAATCGAAAAAGCGGCGGTAAAAATCCTGCGTCGCCTTGACCATATCAAGCTGCGGGAAAAGCTCGGGATGCAGAAGTTTTGCCGTCCACTGAATTTGCAGCCCGGCTTCCGTGCCGTAGCGATCCCAGGGAAACACGCCCGCCGGATTTTGCCAGACCTGATGGCGTTTTACCGCCTGCAGATTGGCAAACAGCGCCGCATAGTCTGAATCGGCCAGCTTTCCGGCTCCCGCGCCGATAATGATGATATCCGGCTGCCAGAAAAGCACGTTTTCCGGCGAGGTTTCTTTCATATTGCCGTTTACTTCCGCCGCCACATTGCGGCCGCCAGCCAGGCGGATCCAGGTGTCGATCAACGTGTTGCGTCCGTCAACCTTCAGCGGATGCAGGGACTGAATATGTAAAACGCCAGGCCGCTGGCTATTGCTTAGCCCTGCGGTTTTCGCCTGTATAGCGGCAATCCGGGCATCGAGCCAGGCGTTATAGGCTTGTGCTCGCCGTCGCGCCTGCGCCGTGCCGACCACCCCGGCCGTCGTCAGCAGCGAGCGCTGCATAGAGGGAAAATCGTCAAAGTGCATGACCAGCGTCGGCAGCCCGGCCCGCCGGTAAGCGTCAGCATCCGCATCTTCTGCCGCTACAAATACTGTATCGACCTTTGCGGCCAGCAGCGCCTCGCTGTTAAACGTGCGGCCATGAACCGACAGCGCCTGATGCAGCGACGGCGCTATTTTAAACATCCAGGGGCGATCGCTGGCGTGATTAACGGTCGCCACGATGCGGTCGCCCGCGCCCAGGGTCATCAACAGCGAATGATGCGCATACCAGCCGTCGGCGATCCGTCGGGCCTGCTGCGGTACCTCGACCTTGTTGCCGGCGTCGTCAATAACGCTCCGGGCAAAGCCAGGTGTAGCAAAAAGCAGGAAGAGAGCCGCCAGCAGCGGCGTAATCAGGGGTTTTATCATCAGAACCTCAGCTGTAGAGAAAGCTGCGCCATGCGCGGTTCGCCGAGCTGGGCGCTGGCATAGCCCGCGCCGCTGTAGCCGTTCAGGCCGCCGGGCACGATATTCGTCCAGTAATGGCGATTAGTCAGGTTGGTGACATCCAGGCGAAAAATGGTTTCCGTATTGAAGAGCCGCGTTGTGTAGCTGCTGCCGATATCGAAAGTCGTATAGCTTCCTGTCCAGCTGTCGTTGGCGTTATCGGTACTGCGGCGTCCTACGTAGTGCATGCCGCCATGAATATCCGTACCGCGTAAAAAAGGTAAATCGTAAGCGGCGAACAGGCTGGCCGTATAGCGAGCCAGGCCCACTATCTGCCTGCCGCTCGTGGCGGGACTGGCAGTATCGCGCAGGCGTGGATCGAGCCATGTCATGCCGCCATACAGATGCAGCCTGTCGGTAACGTCGCCGTCGGCCATCAGCTCCAGCCCCCGGTTGCGCTGGCTGCCGTCCACGGCATAGTCGCCGCTGGCGGTGGCATAAGCGAAAGGGCGGTCAATCCGGAACAGCGCGGCGGTCAGCAACAGCTTATCAATCGCCAGCTTGCTGCCCACTTCCAGCTGTTTGCTGCGATAAGGCGCCAGGATGCTGCCCGCGTTCGTGGAGCCGCTCGGCGCGGTATCGCCCTGTTGCAGGCTGTCTGCCCAGCTCATATAGAGCGTCAGCGGTTCGACAGGCTTGAACATCAGGCTGGCCGAACCGCTAAAGCCGCTGTTATCTGAATGGCTGCTGCGGCTGCCGGTTTTTGCATAGTTAGCGGAAGTCAGGAAGCTTTCGCTACCGGCCAGCAGCAGGCTCCACTGCGGTGAGAAGGTCAGCGTATCGCTAAGCAAAAAGGCCTGCTGCGTGACGGTAGCCGAGTGGTAGCGATGGGTGAAATCCGGGTAGTCCGGTTCGGCAAAGGATTGCGGCTCGTCGAGCGAGGCGCTACCCAGCGTGCTGGTGGTGCCGTTCAGCGGATTATAATTTTTCCAGACAAAGCCGCGCAGGCCGGTGGAAAGCTGATGATGCAGCCAGCCCGTTTCCAGCTCGCCGTTCAGGTTCGCCATATAGCTGTTAATGGTAAAGCGGCTGGCTGTAGAAGAGGAGGTGGTGGTTTTATAATGACCGGCGCGGTCGGTAAAAGTATTCGTGACCGCCGTGGATTCACGATCGGCAATCTGCCGCAGCACGCCCAGTTCGCCCTGCCAGTTCCCGTCAAAATCGTGCTTCAGATGTACGCTGGCGGTCAGCGTATGGTTATCGCTACCGGCATAGTATTGTCCGAGATACGTCTTTTTGGGATCCGGCGCGGCGGGGAAAGAGAGGCCATTGCCCAGCGCAAATTTGCCCGGCAGCCCTTTTTCATAATAGTGGTAATAACTGAAATTGCTTTCTAACGTCGTGCGATCGGTTAGCGTTGCGTCCAGCCCCAGGCTGAACAGCTGACGGCGCTTTTTACTGCCGTGTGCAAAGCCGTCACCCTCATCATCCAGAAAATTAGCGCGATAGCGCAGGCGGTCATTGTCGTCCAGCGGGCCGCTGAAGTCGCCGGAAACCAGGCGGCTGAGGCCGGTGCCAGCGCCAAAAGTAAGGCTGTGCTGTGCGATATCGGTGGGGCGCTTCGCCACAAAGTTAAACAGCCCGGCCGGATTTGCCGGCCCGTAAAACGATCCACCCAAACCGTTCAGCACTTCCAGATGGTCAAACTGCTCGGCAGCGTAATCGGTAGTCGAGACGACATTCAGGCCGTCAATCATAGAGTTCTGTACCACGCTGCCCTGCATTCCACGCGTTTGCGGGCGGGCGCCGTCACCCTGCACGGAAGGCATATAGCGATAGATATCCGTGATGCTTTTTAACTGCTGGTGCTTCATCAGCGTTGGGGAGACTTGCTGCACGGACCAGGGCGTATTGCGGATTTCCTGCTTGCCCAGGTTACCCAGCGTGACCTGCCTGTCGGGCGCAGCCGCTTCGCTATCCGGCGCGGCGGCTACAGTGAGGGTTTCTTCCTGGGTAGCGGCCTGAGCCTGAATACCTGTCAAAATCAGTACGTAAAGCGCGCGCTTCATCATGCGCGGCGGTGAGGCTATTGTCATTTTATACCTTGCCGATCGAAAAGCAGCCTTCGGGCTGCCTGAATGCAGATGCCTGTAAAGTTCACGCGAAAGATAGCATATCGTTATATGATAAATTATATAGCGAGTGCTATCCGCAGGAGCCTGGAATATGCTGCTGGATAACGGCCCATCAACAATAATTAATGATGCCTACAGATTTTCTGCATCATATTATTTTGCGTAAAGCGGGAACATTATCAGATGGGTAGAAAATTTTTGTGATAAGCGGCAGGCCTGTAAGGACGGTTTTTTCGCCTGTATTTGATGCCAATATGCCATCAGGTATTTTACGGCAGGCAAATGCCGTCCGTATTTGTTGTGCCCGATCTGAATTTTGATAAAATAGCGACTTGTTGGTAACCTTCAGTAATACGGCATAAAAGGCACACAGAAAGGTTGAGCCTGTTCCTTCAGGAATATTTGTTATTCACGGTATCGGATTATTTTTGTATAAAATACTGCTATATCTGTTTATTATGGGATCAATAAGATAACGTAATCCATGCAGGTCTGTCGGAATAGAAAAGGATATGTTTCGGCAAGTTATTTCTTCCCGGTTTTACCGCCGGAGTGGAAAGTATCAGGATCTTATAGGCTATTTTAGCCATTGCTATCGATTATTATTTTAGGGTTGTTCATATTTCACTCACTTTTTAAGGTGGAAAAAGCTTGCGTAAGGATGGGCGCATGGCATCGGCGGGTAAACCGTCTTTTACTTTTCCTGTGCCTTTAAAATCGATACCGGCGTTTATCTCCGCCGTCACAGCATATTAATGTTGTGAAAAACCTGCGCGACTGCATAAAACAGAAACTCATTGCGTAATTTATATTCAGGATGAAATATTATGCTAAAGATAATCGTTTCCAGCGATAACGTATATTACCGGAAAGGCGTTGAATCGCTGATTACAAGTGCAGGGAAAACCCTCAGGGATGGGTTATTTGAAGTGGTTTCAGAAACAAGTAGCCCGGTAACGAAAGAAGCCGATATTGTGTTCAGAGACATTATGATCAGCGTTTTTTTCTATAAGCGCGAAACGATTGCCGGCAAGGGCCAGGCGGAACCTCACCTGTCAGCGCTACACATTCCCTTTATCTGTCGTGGAGATAATATACCGCAAATTACCGGAAAGATTAGAAAAATCATGCTGATAGCCACTACTAACGCGGCCAGCTTTGCCAGCCGTGAAAATTATAAGTTAACCGGGCTAAAAGACTTTATGCAGCTCTCTTCTACAGAAAGCAAGGTTATGCTGATGGTTGGCCAGGGCTACGATACGGAAAATATATCCAGGATGTTAGGGCGTTCAAAAAAAACCGTCAGTACGCATTGCCGCAATGCCATCAGAAAAATGGGGATGCTTAACCGGGTCGAATTTTACAAATATGCCTCTTTTGTAGCGAAATATGGTAATAAAAAAGGTAATACGCTCTGCCTGTAACATTATCTTACGGCCCGCCTTTAAGCGGGCCATATAAAGCGGTAGCTTAACTGTCGACTATCGACACGGTTTCAGGATTAAAGCTGTTGATGATTTGCACATAATGCTTACGCTGGAAGTCATTAAATTCCGCTGAGGAAGCCAGCGTAAATACAATCAGATTTAGCCTGGCAGGATTGATTACCGGATGCCAGGGAAGCTCGACGGTAGACTGCACCTGCTTAACCGGCTGTCCATTCTCCAGAAAAGAGTTGGCCGTCTGGATCACCGGCAACTTAGCCGGGCCGATTTCATTCTTCAGCATTTTGCCCTCGCTTTTATAGCCGGGCAGGCTGTTGGCCATAAAATTAGTTTGCGTTTCGCAAAATTCTTCCAGCGTTTGCCCCTCATTTTTAAATGATCGATTAATCAGGATGGTATATTCGTTCGCTTCCGGATCGCGAAAACGCAGGACGTTAATGCTCTGATCATAAAAGGGCGCCTCGGTCAGAAAAGTGCCTTCGTACATGATGTAGCTCTTTTTTTTACTCATGGTTCACCTGTTTTATTTGTTGCATCCGCCAATGGGATGATTTCCACACGCCTGTTTCTTTCCCGGCCTTCTCCGGTCTGATTACTGGCAACGGGCAGGCTGTCGCCCATCCCTTTAATCACAAGTTTGTCCGGCGGGACGTTGGCATGGCTGACCAGCCAGTCACGAACCGCCTTCGCCCTGCGTATCGAGAGCTGGTAGTTGGCTTCCGGGCTGCCGGTATTGTCGGAATGCCCAACGATGGCAAAAGTTGTTTGGGCATTGTTTTGCATTAACGGCAGCAGCCAGGCCAGATTTTTACTGCTGTCAGGCCCGAGCGTGGCGCTTCCTCTGGCAAACAGCGCGACGGAGCCTGACGCCATAAAAACCGGCGACGGATTGTAATTTTGCAGGGCGTCACTGACGCGCGCCGCCATTTCCCCACAGCGCGAAAATCGCCATAGCCGACTAAACCAGGCGTCGCGGCAGTACAGCAGCTGCTGTTTCTGGTCGCGCAGTCGTTGATAAACCGCTCTTTTTTTCTGCAGCTGTGTCTCTTCCGTTTGCCGGAAATCGGCCAGCGTACGGGTCGCCGCAGCGATATTTTTAGCCTCAAACCAGGTGGAGCCGATCAGCAGCATCGCCAGCAGCAGCGCAGCGCAAACCGACAGCCAGCGCCATGAAAACCCCGAGCGTTGCCTGTCGGGCTGATAAGGCACGCCCGGGTCGATGACGTCAGGTAAGCTGGGCAGCATAACGCCCGGAGAAAGACCCGGACAGAGCCCGAATTTCTGCTGTAGCCACTGCGCCCAGGCGCCATGACGGGTAAAGCCGTTGCCATTATCGGCCAGCAGAACGGCGCTTAACCGTAGCGAAGAACCGGAGAACAGCGCCTGTAGCGCTTTGGCTATCCCCGAACTTTCCAACCACAGGCGCAGCGCGTCCGTCATGGCGTAACGGTAGATTGAGTGGCAGCTGAGCGGCTCAGAGACGGCGAGTAGTTTTGCCAGCTCGCGCGCGAGGGTGGTTTCACCGACCTTGCGGAGGTCAAACTTACCGGACCATTTTGCCTGTCCGGCCTGGCTTTCATGGCTCAGACGGGCATAGAGACCCAGCACGCACGGCAGCGCCTCCTGCTCATATAAGCGCCATGCTGCGATTTTCGCCAGCGCCTGTGCGTCGGTTTCCTCGCCGTCCGGGAAAAAGGGGAAAAAAGCATAGAGGCGATGCTTCTTCTTTCTCATCCGCTTTACTATTTCCGGCAGCGCTTCCGCTTCCGGTACCACGATCCAACTTATCGGCTCGTCTTCCTGTTCCGGCTGCCGTTCAGAAAACCATTTTGCGGCATAGGGGCCGATAATAAGGATGGCGGGCGCGGCGGCAGCGGGCTGATTTTTTAACAACGAAGCTGGCATGGTTAAAGCGCCTCCAGCCAGGCAGAACAAAACAGCCAGAGCACGATCAGCAGCAGGCTCAGCAGAATGAGTTGCAACGGCAGCATAAAATATGCCGGCCATCGTGGCGGCATGGTGTCCGGAGCCGCCTCCTCTGTTTCTGTCTGGCAGGCGGCGGCTGGCTGAGTGACAGACAGTGACAGCAGGGGAGCACTGTTCCTGCCGGTAAAGGCCGAAACAAGAAACAATTTCTGGGCGTAGGTGAAGATCTGGCCCTGGCCGTCGGCCAGCAGCGGTTCAAGCCTGTCGCCCAACGTCATTGGGCCGTCCGTATAGCCGTAAAAATAGTGCGTCAGCGCATAGCGGTCCCAGGCAATATTGTCGGCGCGAAGGCGTAACGCGACTCGCCGATCCAGATAGCAGCAGAGCGCGTGGCACAGCTCATCGCTAAGTTGTTCGCATTCACCTTCAGCAATCAGCGCTTTGCTGAACCGCTCAATAAGCGCGATCAGCGTTAACTGCAATTCCGGCAGGGAAGGAATAATGCCGTCAAAAGAGAGCAGGGCATCAATGCAGATCAGGCGATGGTAGAGCGTTGTGCTTTTCACCAGGCTTTTTCCACAACCTTACTCCACCCGTCGCTATCGTCATAAGCGCTAAAACGTATCGCGGCGGGCGTGAACATGATCGGAAATGTCACGTCCAGATCGATTGCGATTTCTCCGCCGTCATGCCCGGCCAGGCATTCATTTATTTCCTCTCCCGACAGGATTTTTTTATAAAGCAGATCGTTGGCGTTGCTATAAACACCAATATGCAGGCAGGTGATATCAGCCAGCGGCGAGGTAAACTCTTCCTGCGTCAACCCAATAGTTTTTTGCTGATGGCTGCTTAATCTTTCCCGCCAGTTGCCGTAGGGCGGTGGAAACCAGGCGACACGTTCCGTTCCCAGCACTTCTGGCAGCACGGCAAATTTGGTAAAGGAGATGCCCAGCGCGGCCTCGAACTCAGCCAGCGTGCGCCTGCTGCCCAGCCCATAGCGACCCATGTCGGCCGGTTCAGCCTGCTCCATACCCAGCAGGGTTCTGACTCTTTTTTTCGACAGGCTGTCTCTTTCGTGCCAGGCACGGTCTACGGAACCGGATTTTTTCGCCTCGTCATCATGATCGCCCCAAATTCGACTGGCCTCTTCCCTGCCGTAAAAATGCCACAGCACTATTTTATGCGGATGCCAGACGTCATAACCGTGGGTAAAGGCCCGGGCCGCCATCGCTATCTCTTCGCCCTCGAAGAAGATTTGCGGATCGTTCGGCACCTCCTTTACGAAACGGCCTTCGGCGAAAATAAAGCCGCCCGCCAGATAACTCCCTCTGACTGGCGCCGCTTGTTGAAAATCAACCGAAGTGAGCTGCACTATTTTTTCACTGGAAAAGCCTCTGAAAACCAGGCGAAATATCGCCTGGGTTTTTTCCTCTTCTTTGCCGGGTACATAGCCCGGCGGATAAGAGGAGAGCACCGGCTTTTCACTTTGCACCTTCAGCGCTTCCAGCATGGCAACCATTTCTCTGTCCCAGCCCTCTACAAAGCGGCAGTGGGAATCGATTTGCAGCACATACTCTTCCTCGCGGTAAAGCGTTTCACACTGGTTTCTGGCCCAGCAGGCGCCTTTACTGAAGAAATAGTGCAGGGAAATCATCCGGATTTCCGTCTCCAGATAACGCCAGGTCAGGAGGTCATACTCTGCTGTTGATTCTGCCGCGCAGAGCGTCATGCCGGCCTGCTGAAAGCGCTGGCGGTCGCCCTCATCCTGCCAGCAGACGGCCACGGCAAGCCTGTAGCATCCGGAGGCCTTCTCAATTAAATCCCGGAGCGTCGGGATCAGTTCCGGATCGCGATAGCTGGCGATGCTGATAAAAATGGCTGGTTTCCTTTCCATAGAGCCGCCTTGTGATTTGACGTTGATAAATCCCTTGATCGAACAGTGCTGCCAGAGTTGCCGGGCGCGGCTGGCTGCCGCAATCGGCAGGCTACGCTATTCTTTGTCGCTATCGAGCCTGTCGATAATTTCCGGCGGCAGCATTTTTACCAGCTGAGAAAAGCTTTTTCCCACCGTCTTCTCCGCATACTGAAGCAGCAGGATCGCCGGGCTGCCGGGTTCCATTCGGGTAAACCATAGCCGCAGCTCCTGTAGCCTGAGCAGCGCATCGGCGCGGCTGGCAATACCGGTCTGGCGGGGCGTAATCAGGGGGGCGCTGACGGCTTCGTTTTCTGCCGCCGTTTCTGCCTGAACCGGCTGTTCTACGGTTTCTTCTGCGACAAAAGGAACGGCTGGCAACGGCGGCGAAACCGTAGTTTCCTGACTGATAAATAGCCGCAGAATGGCGCCTAACCGCGCAAAATCCGGCGCTTCATCGCCCAGCGAGGTCGTCAGGATGGCGCGGAGTTCCATCAGGCAGGCGTGCGCTTTTTGCAGTGAGAGGAGGGTTTGATCCTGACGGGCTTCCCATTCGAGTAGCAAAGCCGCGGCCGTCGCTTCGGGCAGAGCGCCCTCTTCACGCGGCGTAGCGTGCGCTTTTTCAAAATCTTTTATGGCAATTTGCAGACCTGCCGCTTTCGGCAGAGGCAGCTGACGAAAATCGGCAAGCAGCCCGTTGATATCATCCAGCTCGGACAGGGCGTTAGCCCGCATAACCGGATCGAACTCGCCTTCTTCCGTCAGCTGCGGATAAAGATCCGTGGGGAAAGTGGTCAGTAAGTCACGTAATATCAGTAGCCCTTCATGCAGCGCCGCCATGCCGATTTGCCTGATACGGCAGCGCATCAGCGCCACCACCAGCCGGATATCGCGGCTTCGTTGCAGCAGCGCCTGACAGTCGCGCTCAATCTCCGCCCAGTTCACCGGTTCGGCAGCCTCGACGAAGCTGCCGTACTCCGCGTCCAGCCTTGGCTGAAGCCTGGCCTGCAGCATAATAAAAGCGGCGTCATATTCCAGGTTTTCACCACAGGGCCGATCGCCGGGCACCGGCTGTAACAGATCCCGATAGTAATGATGCTTGTTGTTTTCCGTCACGATGTTGTCCTTTATATCGCGTCCGGGCGCTACGGGTGATAGCGCTCCGGCTCAAAGCTCATGCCGTAAACCGGCGTAACGTCCTCTTTTCTCTCCAGCCAGACGGCGTAGCCAAGCTGATGACTGCCGTCCAGCGTCGCCTGCGGCACCTCGCTGGCAGCCAGCACCAGCTGGACATCCCAGGCATATTCGAACCCCGTAAAATTGCGCACCCACTCCCGCAGTACGGGCAGATCCGATCCCCACGGGCTGAAGCGCATATAGTTATCCAGCGTTAAGGGGCCGAGCAGCAGCTTGAATTTGTGCTGCCTGTCCCGCACGGTATTGCCTAATATTGCGCCATCGCCCAGCAGCATGGCCGCATCGTTGCCCAGCACGGAGCAATCGGCGGGATCCAGAAAGATCCACTGGGTCACAAACTCTTCCAGCCGGGCTTTTATCTGGAAGTAATATTCGATGGCGCCCGCCAGTCCTTCCGGATTGCGCGCCTCGCGGATCAAATGGGCAGAAGACGCCAGTCGGGCGTGGGTCGGCAGCGGTTTATCGTGCAGCTCGGCCAGATCCATGCCTGCCAGACTGGCAATATAAAAAGAGAACTGTTCCTCATTCGGTCTGTCCAGCGAGGCGGTATCCTGCGCGACAAGCCAGGCGCGATAAAACAGCGACAGGGCGCGATGATGAAAAACATCGAGAAAGTCGGTCAGCGTATTGTCCTGGGCCTCCGTTCGCGAGTATGCCAGTTCGGAAAAATGCAGCGGCATCGCGCCCTGAGGGCCCCATACGCCGGGGCCAAAGAGTTTTATCCCGATGCGGCCATTCTCCAGGCCGAGAGAAGCGATTTCGCGCGGCGCAAAAATCAGAGAGGCTTTTTGGCCTATGCGGAACGTCTCCTGGCCAGGCAGCACCGCTGTACCGGGCACCGGCAGCATCGGCGTTTTAGCCGTAATTGCGCGCATGATACTGATAAAACCGGCTTCCCAGGGCCGCTCGTTATTAAACCAGGCGGCCAGCATATCGACGGAGGAAGCGCGCATCAGAACGAGCCTCGTTTGCCGGGGCGGGCCTGCCAGCTGGCGATGACGCCCCTCTGCATCGAGTGCAGCTCCGTTTCGGTAAACACGTTGATAGCGGCGTGGCGAGAAAGGTAATTCTCCATCACCAGACCGAACAGGTAAGGACTGACGCCGGAAAAGCCTTCTTCATCTACCGTCAGCACGCAGCGCACGCCTCTGCCGTAAATCAACAGGCCGTCACCGGGAAGACGCCGGGTGACCGGAAACGTTTTACAGCCGATCAGGCTATCTACCTGAGTATTGGACTCGCGATCGGCGTTGTGTAAAAACAGGCGCAGCATATTGCGCAGCGATTCCCCGCCCGGCCCGTGCTCCAGATCGGAGAGCGGCAGATAATTAAAGCTAAGCTGGCGGATCAAACGCCAGGCCGACTCCCCCAGCGCAAAAGGCTCGCGTGGCGCGCTGGGCTGGCAAACAAAGGCCGCGCCCAGAACAGGAACCGCGTCGGACAGGGTTAAATCAAAGCTGCCGCTTCTGGCAATCAGGCGTGGCAGATCCCGGTTGGTGACCATCGCTTCGACCGTAAGATAGCGAATATGGTCGGCATAGGGCGCTTCCTGCTGATCGACCAGCGAGACGAAGACCTCTGTTCCGGGATAAGGCGTGCGGGTGTCATATTTTCTCTTGCTCTCGCTTTTTACTCTGGCTTCGCGATTGAGCGAGAAGTAACGGCCAAAATTGCCATAGTCGCAGTGACGCGTTTGATAAAGCGGTTGAAACACCACTTCCTCGCTGCTTTCCGCCTGCTGGCCGCGCACCTTATGCACGGAAAAAACCTCGTAATCAAGGGGACGGCTGCGATCGGGAACCACATGGAAAGCGTTTAGCGCCCGGTTGACTTCGATCCTGTCCACCACTTTGGGAAACAGGTTAATCACCGGCGTACAAAACGGTAAAAACTTTGACGCGTTAACATGGCCAATCAGCTGCTGGGGAAGCCGATCCAGCAGCACTATCAGCTCGGCCTCGTTGCTGTGGTTGCGGGACAAACCGGCGGCCAGCTGGGTCAGCGTAAAAAAATAAAAGCGCTGACGACAGGCGAAATATTCATGGATCAGGTTATGTCCATGAAACATGTTCCAGGAGAGCGGCAGCAGCGTCTGATCGGGATGCAGCCCTTCAAAAGTCAGCGGGCGCTGGGCGATGACCACGTCTTCCGCTTTGCTGTTGCCGGCCCGTACCAGCATAGCCACATTGCTGGTATGCAAAAGTTCAAAAAGATGGGAAACAATGCGCTCATCGCCGTCGATATAGAGCGGCAGCCGATCGAAGCCGGTCAGCTGCGAGAATACCCGTTCCCCCTGCGCACGCAATTTGATCCGCAGAGCGCCTTTCAGCCTGGCGTAAGGAATACGGTACTTTTCCAGATTGGGAATATCCGGCGGAACGGAAGTCAGGCGAGCCTCAACGATTTCTATTGGCCACAGCGTAACATCCTGACCGTTGCGAAACTCGCAGCGTGTATTTTCGCCTGGCAATATGCGGGTATAAAACGCACTGTTTTTGGGAACAAGATAGCCGTGGCCTAGCTCTCCTTCTTTCAGGTCAGGCGCAAGTTGAACCACGCCGATGGAGGGCGTGGGCGAATTATAATTAGGGTAGACGATGTCCAGAAGCCGCTGCGTAAACTTTGGGAACTCCGCATCCAGTTTTAAATGCGTACGTGCAGATAAAAAGCAAAATGCTTCAATCAGTCTTTCAACATAAGGATCGGCCGTTTCGATGCCTCTCATCCCCAGACGCCCGGCAATTTTGGGATGTTTTTCAGCAAACTCACGCGCTGACTCTTTCATAAAATTGAGTTCCTGATTGTAATAATCGAGGAATTTATGATTCACAATTGCTCCCGTTATCCTTGTTTTTAAACGTAGGCTTTGTCTTTATTAATTTGGCCGTCTGAACAGGGTTTTTTAGTAAGCTAACTGTTATTTTTTGAAAAACAACAGGGTGTTATTAATTAATAAGCGCGTTAAATACACACAGCGGTTTTTATGCTTTTTTCAGATTTTATAACATGTGAAAAAAACAGTCTCAATGCCATTGTGAGGAAATGCCAGGGATTTCACCGGGTCACCAGGTTATTTGACAGGAAAGATCTTTTTAAATAAGGGGTTATAATCGTAGCGGGTCTGTTATTCAGGAATAGCGTTCGGGCGGTATTCTTAATTTATTTTTACGGCGTGGACAAGGGTATTATATTTTGTTTTCCTTCCCCGGAAGACTCTGGTCTGTGTGATTTTATGCCTGTGAAAAATGTACCCGGAGGAATGATACGTGGCGATTACAAGGCAAAATTTATTCGGCAAGCTGGATGAGACATTATTCAGAACGATTGAAAGTGCAACCACGCTTTGTAAGCTGCGCGGCAACCCCTATGTTGAACTGGTGCATTGGCTAAATCAGATCTGGCAGCAGGAGCAAAATGATTTACGTCTGATAGCCCGCCATTTTGAGGTCGACGCGCAGGCGCTGGAACAGGGCTTCGCTCAGGCGCTGGCCCGATTGCCGGCAGGCGCCAGCACTATTTCGGACTTTTCATATCATATTGAACTCGCTATCGAACGCGCCTGGATTTATGCCAGCCTGGAATGTTTTGAAAGCCGTATTCGCAGCGGACATTTGCTGATCGCCATGTTGACCACCATGGAGCTGCGGCGCGCCCTGTTTGCTATCTCTTCCGCTTTTGAACGGATCTCTCTGGAACATTTGACCGCCGATTTCGGCTATATCACTCAGGCTTCCCCGGAAGTCAGCGAGGCGACGACGGAGGCCGGCGTCATGCCCGGCGAAATTAACGCGGCTATCGGCGGCCAGACAAAAAGCGGCGGGCTGGCGCAGTATGCCACCGATCTGACCGCGTTAGCGCGCGAAGGCAAAATCGACCCGGTAACGGGACGCGAGCATGAAATCAGCACCATGACCGATATCCTGCTGCGTCGCCGTCAGAACAACCCGCTGCTGACCGGCGAAGCTGGCGTCGGGAAAACGGCCGTCGTGGAGGGGCTGGCGCAGGCCATCGTGGCGGGTAATGTGCCGCCAGCGCTGGCAAAAGTCAGGCTGCTGGCGCTGGATGTCGTCGCCCTGGCCGCCGGCGCCAGCATGAAAGGCGAGTTTGAGGCGCGGCTGAAAGCCGTGCTGGATGAGGCTATCGCTTCGCCCCAGCCCGTTATCCTTTTTATCGATGAAGTTCATACGCTGATTGGCGCCGGGGGCAATGCCGGGACGGGCGACGCGGCTAACTTGTTGAAGCCTGCGCTGGCGCGGGGCCAGCTGCGCACTATTGGCGCCACGACCTGGAGCGAATTTAAACGCCATATTGAGAAGGATCCGGCGCTGACACGGCGTTTTCAGGTGCTGCAAATTGCAGAGCCGGATGAGGAAGCCGCCGTCGCTATGCTGCGGGGGCTGTTGCCGGTGCTGGAAAAGCATCACGGCGTCTGGATTATGGAAGAGGCTTTGCAGGCCGCCGTGCGGCTGTCGCACCGTTATATTCCGGCCCGGCAGCTGCCAGATAAGGCGATAGGCCTTCTTGATACGGCCTGTGCGCGCGTGGCCGTCGCGCAACATGCGGCGCCGGTCATGCTGCAACGTCTCCACTGTCGGACGGACGCCGCCCGCGCAGAGCTGGACCTGGTTGAAAAGGCCAGCCGATTTGGCAAAGTGCAGCCCAACAGCGGCGAACGTCTGAGACAGGAGATCGCCGAGCGGACCGAGGCTTCCCTTCAGCTGGAGCAGCGCTGGACGCGGGAAAAAGAGCTGGTCGACGCCATCGTCGCGGTACGTGAAAAACTACAGGACGAGGCCTCTACGGCTGAGGAAGAGATGGCGCCGCTGCAAAATGAGCTGGCGGAGCTGGAAGCGCGCCTGCAGGCGGCCCGGAACGAGCAGCCGCTGGTGCAGGCGGAGGTCAATGCGGATGTTATCGGCGCGATAGTGGCCGACTGGACGGGGATCCCTGTCGGACAGATGTTAAAAGACGATCTTCGCGCCGTGCTGGAACTGCCGCAGCGGCTGGCCGGGCGCGTCATCGGCCAGGACTATGCGCTGCGTCAGGTCAGCGAAAGCATCCAGACGGCTCGCGCGGGGCTGGCGGATCCGCGTAAGCCGGTCGGCGTCTTTATGCTGGTTGGCCCGTCCGGCGTGGGGAAAACGGAAACCGCGCTGGCGATCGCCGGGCAGCTTTACGGCGGCGAGCAGAATCTGATCACCATCAATATGAGCGAGTATCAGGAGGCCCATACCGTTTCCTCGCTGAAGGGATCGCCACCGGGCTACGTGGGCTATGGCGAAGGCGGCGTGCTGACGGAAGCGGTACGTCGCAAGCCCTACAGCGTAGTGCTGCTGGATGAGATTGAGAAAGCGCATCCCGACGTGCATGAACTGTTTTTTCAGGTCTTCGACAAGGGCAGTATGGAAGATGGCGAAGGGCGGCAAATCGACTTTAAAAATACGGTGCTGCTGCTGACCAGCAACGTCGGCAGCGAAACGATCGCCAGCCTGTTTGCCGATGCAGAGACGGCACCCGATGCCGAAAGCGTCAGAAAAATGGTGCAGCCTGAACTACTGAAAGTTTTCCCGGCAGCCTTTTTAGGGCGCCTGGCCGTGGTGCCTTATCTGCCGCTTCAGGAAGCATCACTACAACGTATTGTCCGGCAGCAGCTTGACAGACTGGCTTTGCGTTTACGCGAACAGCATGGCGCTTCGCTGCATTATGGCGAAGATTTGGTGACGCATATTATCGGGCAGTGTCCCGTGGCTGAAACGGGCGCACGAATGCTGATCCGATTTATCGAGCAAAATATCGCGCCGGAAATAGCGCGCCAGATATTAAACAGCCAGGCATCACTAAGCGAACAATGTCTCTACATAACGGCAGGGGATAATATCGTTATCCGTTTTCAGCCGAAAGGGGAAGAAGAAAACGCGATAAATGATAAAACAGGCGAGAAGCGAGAAAATCCGGCAAGGCAGGACGGATTTTTAACGGGTAATAGCGCCGCTTAACAGGCCGCTATTAATGTGAATATAGGCTGTTTTTAATAAAGCACGATGAAAGGGATATCATGATTTCAAGAAATGGCAGTGCTCAAAAATTTATCGCCAGAAACAGGGCGCCGCGCGTACAAATTGAATATGACGTGGAGATCTATGGCAGCGAGAAAAAAATAGAATTGCCCTTTGTTATGGGCGTATTAGCCGATCTGTCCGGGAAGGCGATTGAGCCTTTGCCGCCGGTTGCCGATCGCAAATTTCTCAGCATTGATATCGATAATTTCGACGAGCGAATGAAAGCCATGAAACCGCGCGTGGCTTTCGCCGTACCTAATACCCTGACCGGGGAAGGGCAGCTGATGATCGATATGACGTTTGAAAGCATTCATGACTTTTCACCGGACGAAATCGCCAAAAAAGTGGATTCGCTTTCTCAGCTGCTGGATGCCCGCACCCAGCTGGCTAATCTGCAAACCTATATGGACGGCAAAGCCGGCGCGGAAAGTCTGCTGATGAAAGTGCTACAGGATAAATCGCTGCTGACCGCGCTGGCTTCCGCACCGAAACCAGTGAAAACAGACGGCAGCCCATTAGGGAACGAATAAAGCGAGAGAGGGATATCATGTCGATGCAAGCTGAGAAAAAGAACCAGGTGACCAACGCAGGCTACAGCGATTTTAATACGCTGTTAAGCAAGGAGTTCAAACCGAAATCGGAGCAGGCGAAAACCGCCGTAGAGAGCGCGGTCAAAACGCTGGCCGAGCAGGCGCTGAGCAGTTCGGTCACCATGGCCGACGACGCCTATAAAAATATTGCCGCTTTTATTGCCGAGATCGATCGCAAGTTGTCCGAACAGATCAATTTGATCCTGCATCATCCACAGTTCCAGTCCCTGGAAAGCGCCTGGCGCGGACTGCATTATTTAGTCTACAACACCGAAACCGACGAAAAGCTGAAGCTGCGGTTTATGGATATTTCCAAAGATGAGCTGAGGCGCAATATGCGGCGCTTTAAAGGGATCGCCTGGGATCAAAGCCCGCTCTTTAAGCAGGTATATGAAGAGGAATATGGCCAGCTGGGGGGAGAACCTTACGGCTGCCTGGTCGCCGACTATTATTTCGATCACACCGCGCCAGACGTGGATCTGCTGGCCTCCATTGGCAAAATCGCCGCGTCTGCGCACGTGCCGTTTATTACCGGTGCGGCACCGTCCGTGCTGCAGATGGACTCCTGGCAGGAGCTGGCTAATCCGCGCGATCTGACCAAGATCTTTACCCAGAATCTGGAATATGCGGCGTGGAACTCGCTGCGGCAGTCGGAAGATTCACGCTATATCGGGCTGGCAATGCCGCGTTTTCTGTCGCGTTTGCCGTATGGCATTCATACCAATCCCGTCGACGACTTCAATTTTGAAGAAACTACCGACGGCGCCGATCACAGCAAGTACGCCTGGTCCAACGCGGCCTATGCGATGGCGGTCAATATCAACCGCTCGTTCAAACACTATGGCTGGTGCACGCTGATCCGAGGCGTGGAAAGCGGCGGCGTGGTCGAAGGCCTGCCGTGCCATACCTTTCCGACCGACGATGGCGGCATTGATATGAAATGCCCAACGGAGATCGCTATCTCCGATCGTCGCGAAGCGGAACTGGCTAAAAACGGCTTTATCCCGCTTATTCATCGTAAAAACACCGATTATGCCGCCTTTATCGGCGCGCAGTCGTTACAAAAACCGGCGGAATATTACGATCCGGACGCCACGGCAAACGCCAACCTTTCCGCGCGGCTGCCTTACATGTTTGCCTGTTCTCGCTTTGCCCACTATCTGAAGTGCATCGTGCGCGACAAAATCGGTACATTTAAAGAACGCGATGAAATGCAGAAATGGCTGAACGACTGGATAATGAATTATGTCGACGGCGACCCGGTTAATTCCACTTTTGAAACCAAAGCGCGTCGTCCGCTGGCCGCAGCGGAAGTGGTGGTTGAGGATGTGGAAGGCAATCCAGGCTATTACCAGGCGAAATTTTTCCTGCGTCCGCATTTCCAGCTGGAAGGCCTGACCGTTTCGCTGCGTATGGTAGCGAAATTACCGTCGTTGAAAGGCGCAGCATAACGATCGCAGATTTTAATATTGTTAACAGCAGCATTGTTCGCAAGGCTGCTTTAACTACATACGCTGCGCGCAGGCGTAGCGATTTTAATAGTGCTGAATAAGGGAATGATCATGGCACAAGATATGTTTATTAAGATCGACGGCATTGAAGGTGAATCGCTGGATGCCGCACATACCAATGAAATTGAGGTACTGGAATGGCATTGGGATGTTTCACAGCATTCCAATATGCACAGCGGATCCGGCGGCGGCTCAGGCAAGGCAAGCGTGGCCGATTTCTGCTTTACCCATTACACCGATAAGGCCAGCCCTAATTTATTAAGCCACTGTCTGACGGGCAAGCATATTAAAAACATTGTCTTCGTGGTGCGTAAAGCGGGCGGCAATCCGCTGGAATATTTAACCATTAACTTTACCGACACCATTATTACCCGTGTCGATATGTCAGGATCTTCAGAGGATGAAACCCGTCCTCGTGAGCTGGTTAAATTCTCCTTCACTAAAGTGACGCAGGATTACGTCATGCAGAACTCTGAAGGCAGCAAATCTGGCGTTATCTCCGCAAGCTATGACGTCAAAGCGAACCTGAGCAGCTAATACGTTAAGCGATACAAAAGCTTGTCATCCCTGGGTGACAAGCTTTTCGGCCTGGCTTCGGGATTTTAAGGTGATATTTACCATGCAGTTAATCAACATAGCCCGATTCATTAGTCGTTTGCTTATTATTCTGGCGGTTTTAACGTCAGCGGGCTGCCGTTCCCCTTTCAGCGACTCTCCCAGGCCGGAGTTAACTATCAGGCTGGAAGCGTCAAAAGAAATTAATCCCAATGAAAAGGGAGAGCCTGCGCCGCTGGATATTACTTTTTATCTTTTAAAATCGTTGGATAACTTTGAAAACAGCGATTTCTTTACGCTTACCGATGGCGCGGACCCGGCTTTACAGGCGGAGGCGAAAAAAGTCTATGAAGGCATATTACAGCCTGGCGAAAACAGAATAATCAGCCTGACGCCGGAAAAGGATACCGTTGCATTAGGCATCGTCGCCGCCTATCGGGATATCGACCGCGCGGGATGGAGTGAAACGTGGGAGCTTTATAAAAAAAATAAAAAACGATCCTGGTGGCGAAAAGTGTTGCCCGGAGAAGCGGTCGTGCTGACGGTACATTTTGATGCCTTAACCATCGCGCTTGATAAAAGGGAATAGCCAGTGAGAACAAATAAAGTTATCTGGAGCGAAGGACTGTTTTTACGTCCGCAGCTGTTTCAGCAGCAAGAACGCTATTTTGAATATTACGCCCACAAGCGAGCGGCAACGATATCGCCTTTTTTTTGGGGGTTTGCGCAATACGATATCGATCTGGAAGCGCTCTCTTACGGCAAACTGGTGCTGCGCGCCGGGCGCGGCGTGCTGCCGGACGGCACGCCTTTTGATATACCAGGCCATGCCGAACTGCCTGAACCGCTGACCATTACGCCGGATCATCTGGGGCAGCTGATTTTCCTGGCCGTGCCGCTGCGGCTGGATAACAGCGACGAAACCATCTTCGATCTCAGCGACAGCGGTTCGCTGGCGCGCTTCGCCGCTTTTGAAACGGAGCTGAGCGATACCAATGCGATCCGTCAGGGGCCAAAACCTGTCCAGCTGGCAAGGCTGCGCCTGAATCTGGTTTCTGAAAACGAAATGACGGAATCCTGGATTGGTCTGCCGCTGACCCGCATCAGGGCCATTCAGCCCGATGGCAGCGTGCTGCTGCATACCGAAGACTATATTCCGCCGGTCACCGGCTATGCGGCCAGCACACTGTTAGCCGAATGGCTGACGCATCTTAACGGTCTGGTCAGGATGCGCGCCGATATGTTGGCGGGCCGACTGGCTAATAGCGACGGCAAAGCCAGCGCCAGCGCCGAAGTGGTCGACTATCTGCTGCTGCAAATTTTCAATAAATATGAGCCGGTGTTGGATCATCTGCGGCACGTGCCCGAGCTGCCGCCAATTGTGCTTTATCAGGAGCTGGCGAAATTCTCGGGCGAGCTGTCGACCTTTATCCGTACGCAGACGCGACGGCCGGTGAGCGCGCCGGGCTACGATCACGCCAGGCTTTATCCTTCTGTTCGTCCGCTGGTTGAAGAGCTGCATTATTTGCTGAATCAGATTTTGATCCGTGCCGGTCAAATGATCGACCTCCATGCGAAAGGCAATGGCGTCTGGACGGCCGCCATGCTGCCGGGCGAGCTGCGCGAGTTTTCTAATCTGGTGCTGGCCGTACACGCTCAGCTGCCGATGGACGTGCTGCAACAGCAGTTTTCGGCGCAGGCGAAAATCAGCGCGCCGCAGCAGCTGCATGAGCTGGTTCGTTCACACCTGCCGGGGCTGGTGTTACAGGCGCTGCCGGTGCCGCCGCGTCAGATCCCTTATCACGCTGGCTATGTCTATTTCGACCTGCTGCAAAGCGGGCCGTTCTGGGACAAAATTGCCGCAACCGGCGCGCTGGCGTTACATATTGCAGGTGATTTCCCTGACCTGAATATGGAGCTTTGGGGAGTCAGAAGCTGATGCGCGACGAGAGCCAATCTGCCGCGCCGGATGCCGCGCCCGAAGAAACGTTGACGCCGCAGGCGCTGGGCAAGTTTCTGCTGGATGACGATCCGGGAAACCCAGGAACGCCGGAACGAGGCGATCCTGATGCGTTTATCCAGGGCTGGTCCAGCCAGAAAAGTGAGGTTTTGCTGCAAAGCGAAGGCGTACAGCTGCGGGTGCAAAAGGTAAGGGCGGCTGAAAATCCGCTGCTCGAAGCCGCCCAGCCACTGCTGCGCGCGCTTAGCGAGATGCCGGAAACCATCCCGTATCCCGAACATGTCGAGCTGCTGAAACAAAGCCTGAAACACGATATCAATCTGTTTAGCGTGGTATGTGACGAGGTCAATATCGCCTGGAAAAAGATGGCTATCGTTCGCTATTGCCTTTGTACCGCGCTGGATGAAGCGGCACATACCACAACGTGGGGAATGCAGACCGGCTGGTCGCAAAGCAACATCCTTAACCATTTTGAAGGCGACAACGACGGCGGCAACAAATTTTTCCTGCTGGTTGGCCGTCTTTCTATAGATCCCCACGAGTACGGAGACGTGCTTGAAGTGCTGCTGCGTATCCTCGGGCTGGGTTTTGAGGGCCGCTACAGCATTCTGGAAGATGGCGACCGACAGCTGATGAAAATCCGTCAGCGGCTTCTGACCCTTATTCAAAGCACGCGCGACTCGCTCTCGCCAGCGCTGTCGCCGCATGGCGCGGCCATACGCGGCCAGAAAAAATCTAAAAGGCGCATTGTGCCCGTGCGCGTCACGCTGCTGCTGAGCTGTCTGCTGGTCGGTAGCCTGTGGATTTGGTGCAAATACTGGCTGGGTACGCATCAGATAGCGCTTCAGCAGCGGATCCACGCAATGCAGCAGCTGAAGATAAGCCGCCCCGTAGCGGCAATGAAGCTACGGCTGGCTATTTTGCTGAAAGAAGAGATCAGGCAGGGGCTGGTCAGCGTTGACGAAACGCAAAGTCAGAGCAAGGTCGTTTTTCGTGGCGATTCCGTGTTCCTTTCAGGATCGGACAAAGTCATCGCCGATATGGAGCCTATTATCAAACGCGTCGCGAAGGAAGTTCATCGCGTGAATGGCAGGGTAGTGATCGTAGGGCATACGGACGCCACGCCCATCAGGACAAAAGCTTTTCCCAATAATCAGGTGCTGTCGGAAAAACGCGCGACGGACGTGGCGCGCTATTTTCTTACCGAAGGGATAGCGCCTGACAAAATCCGCATTCAGGGCGCCGGAGAGAGTCAGCCCGTCAGCAGTAATAACCATGCACAAGGACGTGCGCAGAACCGGCGCGTGGAATTTTTTGTGACCTATTAATGAGTTAGCCATGTTTAATCTGAACAGGATGTTCTCGCTTCGCGTTTTTAAAGTAGTGATGGTCATAGCCTTTTTTATGCTGATTATCGCTGCGGTTTGGTTTCTCGGCCCTTTACTGGGCTTTGGCGACACGCGTCCGCTGGCAGGCGTTGAGGCGCGCGTGATTTATGTTGTTCTGGCACTGCTTTGTCTGATTGGGCTGTGGTTTAACGTACCGTCGTTTCTTCTGCTGGCCGCAACGGCCTGCGTTGTCGTCTGGACGATTGGCCCTTACCTGCTGATCGGTGAAAGCTATCCGCTAAGCGGTATCGCCACCAGAGCCAGCCTGATTGGCGCTATCCTGCTGGTCACGCTGCTGTATGGCGGCTGGAGGCTGCTGCTGGCGCTGAAAAACAATCCTAAGCTGCTTGACGCTTTTTTCGGCAGCAAAGAGGTTAAAAGCGATGGCGACGTCAGCGAGGTTAATGCGGCTATCCGTGATGCAGCGGCATATATAAGACAGCTGCGTAAAAACGGTACCTGGCTTAAGCGGTTTTTTTCATTTGGAAAAATGCACGGCGAGCTTCCCTGGTACATGACTATCGGGACGCAGGGCGCGGGAAAAACCACGGCGATCTTATCGTCAGGACAGCATTTCCCGCTGCCGGAACAGCTGAGCAGGGTCTGCAAAGAGAGCGCGCCTACCCGTAACTGTGAGTGCTGGTTTGCGAATGACGCGCTGTTTATCGACACGGCCGGAAAATATCTTGATTCGTCGGACGAGCAGCCGGAGTGGGACGGTATTATCAAGGCCATTAAAAAATATCGTCCGATAGAGGCGATTAACGGCGTGATTGTGGCGATCGGCGTGACCGACGTAATGGGTAAAAATAAAACGGAGCTCTACGATCTGGCCGCGAAAGTTCGCGCCAGGCTGGAGGCGATGCGCAGCAGACTGGGGGTACGCTTTCCGGTTTATATGCTGATTACCAAACTGGATCGGCTGATGGGGTTCGCCGAATATTTCCGCAGCCTGACCGAGCAGGAGCGCGAGCAGGTATGGGGCGTGACTTTCCCCTGGGGGGAAGAGGTGAAAACCGGCATTGGCGATCTGCGCGAACGGGTCGGAGCGGAATTTGCGCTGCTGGAAAATCGTCTGGAAAAGGCAATGACGGTGCGCCAACAGGAGGAATACAGCAATACGGACAGAAAGCGCATGTACGTGCTGCCGCAGGATTTCCGCATGCTGCTGGACAGCGTAACGGAAGTGGCGCAGACGATTTTCTTCGCCTCACGCTATGATGAAAATCAGGGCTATACCTCGCTGCGCGGTATCTACTTTGTCAGCAGCCACCAGCCTGAGGATACCGTTATGGTCAATAACGGGACGCTGATGCAGAAGTGGCGCAACTATATTGCTAACCGACAGACGGTGCCGTTGGCTTATCCAGCTTCGCTGACTGGTGAGAGCGAGGCGCTGGTCAGGGATGTTGCCTGGGGCAGGCACTATTTTCTGAAATCCCTGTTTTCCGACATCATCCTGAAAGATGGCGATCTGGTGCGGCGCAATTTACGGGTAGAGTCAAAATATCGCTTCCAGAACTTCTTTGGTCATATGCTTTGCATCGCGGCCTGCTGCTGGTTACTGAGCGGGATCTACCACAGCTATCATCATAACGGCGGCTACCTTGTCGCGGCCGGGGAAAAAGCGACCAGGCTGGAAGCAGAGGTCAAAAGCTATCAACAGGCGGCGGATCCCGGCAAGCTGCCGCTGCTGCTGAATCTGGCGCACTATCTGCCTGAATTTAACGGCCTTGACGTGTTGCATCCCGATCTTCCTTTCCGCTATGGCCTTTATGTCGGCAAGCGTTTAACCCACGATGCCGACGGCCTTTACCACTATTTTCTGCAGCGGCTGCTGTTTCCGCAAATCGAACAACAGGCGCATGAGGCTTTGCAGAGCGCCGTTTATGAACGCGATCCTGCGACACTTTACAACGCGCTTAAACGTTATCTGATGCTGGCAGGACAGGGCCAGTTCGATCGGGCATGGCTGGTCAGCGAGATTGCCCGGCAGTGGGACAATGCCGGAAAGCTCCAGCCTTATGAAGAAAGGAGCCTGTTTATCGCCCATCTTGAGGCGTTATTCAGCCGCCCGGACTGGCGGCAGTATGGCCAGCAACCGGATAAAAACCTGGTGGCGGAAGCGCGCGAAATACTTAATCGCAACACGCCGGTTAATCGACTTTATGCACGCGTGATAGCGCAGATGCAGGCGGAAGCGCCGGAGAATCTGACCTTAAGCAAAATGACCGATGAGGACGCCGGTCAGATTTTTACCCTTACCGATGAGGCGCTGGCGGAAAAAGGGATGCCTGGACTGTTTACCTGGGAAGGCTATCACCACGTATTTAAAAAAAAGCTGGGCGACAGCGTGCGGGCGTTACAGGCTGAAGATAGCTGGGTAATGGGCAATAGCGAGGCGCAAAGCGCCCTGAAAGCGCTGAAGGTGGACAGAGGATCGGGCATTGTCGATCCGACGCGCGAAGCCCTGATGACGCTTTATCTGAAGGAGTATACGCGGCGATGGCAGGCTTTTTTGCAAAGCATCCGGCTGAAAAGCGAGGATGCAGACCAGAACAATACCGGGCTTTCTTTTGATATCTACATGCTGCGCACGCTGGTTTCTACCCACTCGCCGCTGGTAAATCTGGCGAGGCGCGCCGTCAGGGAAACCACGCTTGCCGTGGATCAGCAGGATAACCTGCTAAAAAACCAGCGTGTCAGCAGCTCAGGATTATCCAACAGTCGACTGTTGGATGCCGCCTCAAAGCTTAATCTGGCGCTGGCTGCTCAGGAGAAAAAAGCGCTGCGTCAGGGCGTGGATAACTATTTTGTGCCGCTGCGTGAATTCGTGGGCGGCGGTGAAAAAGGCATGGGCGCGGCTTCCGGTACTAAACTGCACCAGATTATGGGCGTGCTGAACGATCAGTACACGCTGCTGGTCATCTCCGACAGCGCGATCAAAAACGGCAACCTGCCGTCGGTGTCCGACGCAGGACAGCGGCTGAGCGCGGAGTCCGCCGTCTGGCCCGACCCTTTTAAATATATTATCGCGCCGCTGCTGAACGGCGCTTACCGGCGAGTCAATCATCAGATCGTCTACAGCAGCAATAAAACCATCGCCTCAGGGCCGGGCGAAGTGTGCCGCAACACTTTGCAGGGCCGCTATCCTTTTGCGGATAACAGTGAGGAAGTCAGCCTGCGTGACTTTGAGCGTTTTTTCGCCACGGGCGGCGTGCTGGATGACTATTTTCAAAAAAAACTGGCCGACAAAGTTGATACGGCAGCAAGGCCCTGGCGCTATCGCGGCGATATTAATAGCCAGGATTCAGACGCGCTGGATGTTTTTGAGCAGGCCGCTGCGATCCGCAGTGCCTTCTTCCAGAACGGCGGCCGCACGCCGGGTATCGATTTCTCCGTTTCCATTCCCTACCTGGATCCTTCGGTTACCCAGCTTAACCTCAACTTTGACGGCAGCGTAATGGGGTATTCGCACGGCCCGGTTACGCCAAAACTTTTTCACTGGCCGGGCGCGCGTGCGGAATCCGTCGTCAATATGAGCACCAAGCCGCGCATTCTGGGGCAGGAAAACGGCCTGACCTTCACCGGTCCCTGGGCGCTGATGCGCTGGCTGGATACCGTCAACGATATTGGGACTTCGCCTGGCGGCCAGCCGGTGCTGCTGTTTAATCTGCATCAGCGGCCCGTCAAAATCGAGGTCACCGGCCTGACCTGGAACGATGAGCTTATCGTGGATTTACTGAAAAATTTTAACTGTCCCGGCGCATTTTAAGCCGTGGGGCACGGAGCGGCATATGGCCATTCGTACCGGTATTATTGGCAAAGAGGCGCGAACGTTATTGCCAGGCAGAGAGCGGAAAAAAGTCGCCGCCGTACTGGCCGAAAAAGTGGTGCCGGCGATGCAGTCGACGCTGCCCGGACAGCTTTTACCGGCGCATTACCCGTGGTGCTTTATTCTGCCGCCGTTGCGGAAAAAAGGCCGCTTTTACGTGGGGGCATTGGTCAACAGCCGCGCGGCGGGGCTTTCGGCCATTTACGCCGCCGTCAGCGTGCAATGGCTGCAAAAGGAACTGGCGTCTGACTTTCATATCGCCTTCTGGCTGGCGAGAATTATGATGGCACAACAAAATCAGGATGGCGTGGTTAATCAAGATATCTATTTGAAAAAATGGGTTAATTTATTAAGGTCTCGCTACTCCCCGTTTCGCGAACGGCTGCTTAATGAGCGCTATCGCTTCAGTTATCATGCGGATTTGCTGTTGGCGGAGCTGAGCGAGTACGACAGAAGCATCACGGAGGAAAAAGGCGTCGGCAGCATGCCCTGGCCGGACTGGCCGGAAATTATCCAGACGGATCGCAAAGCGTGGCTCTGGCGGCAAAGCCGCTACGGCAAAATTATCGATTCGCAGCACATTATCTGCTGAAAAGGAGAGGGAGAGGCGCTCCCTTAGGGTGCAATACAAACCAAGGATTAGGTGTTGATATGGCAAGAACCATAACGTTAAGCAGCTCAGCAATGCCGCTTTTGCTGGGTGAAACCGCGCTGGTATTAACGAAGCTGGAAGGCAAGGAGTCGTTCTCTTCTTTATATACCTACAAGCTAACTGCCAAAACGCCAGCCAGCGATCTTATTCCCTGGCAGTCAGCGGCGAACGTGGATATTAAAGCACTGATCGGTAAAGAGATGACCGTGTCGATAGAGCTGGACGGCAACGGGCTGGATGAATTGATGGGCATCGGCGCGGGCAGCCGGGAAATCTCCGGCCTGGTGCAGCGTGCCAGGTTTCTGGGGCGGGATGCGAATCAGGCCATCTTTGAAATTATCCTTCGCCCCTGGCTTTATCTGACGGAGCTGACCTCCGACTTCAAGATCTTCCAGCAAAAAACGGTGGTGGAGATTATTGACGAGGTGCTGGAGGAATATAACTTTCCGCTGGAAAAACGGCTAACCGGTTCTTATCCCCAGCTGGATTTTCAGGTGCAATACGGTGAAACGGATTTTAATTTTATCGAGCGCCTGATGGAGGAGTGGGGGATTTATTGGTTTTTTGAGCATGAAGACCAGAAGCATAAGCTGGTGCTGGTGGATCACGTTGGCGCGCACAAGCGTTTTTCCAGCGAGGCCTGGCATGTGCTGCAATATATGCCGAGCGAACCTAAAGCCGGCCAGGAATATATTACCCGTTTTGAATTTCAGGAAACCATTACCTCCGGCCGGTGGTATACCAACGATTACGATTTTACCAAATCCCGAGCGGATATATCGGCTGCCGACAGCAAGCCTCGTCAAACCACCTTTAACGACATGGAGCTTTACCACTGGCCCGGCGATTACGATCGGCCAGATATCGGCGAACAGCTGGCGAAAGTCCGTATGGAAGAGCGGGGCGCGATCGGATCAAGAGCATCCGGCTCCGGCGAACTGCGGGGCGTGGTATGCGGCACCAACTTCGAGCTGCAAAATTACCCGCTGGAGAAAGCGAACCGGGAATATATGGTCATCTCCAGCGAGCTGATCGTTAGCGATGTCAGCCAGGTGACGGGGATGGGGGATTTCAGTTATCAAAGCCATTTCACCGTTCAGCCTACCACCAAGATTTATCGCCATCCTCAGCTGGCGCTGCGCCCAAAAACCAGCGGGCCGCAGACGGCTGTGGTGGTTGGGCCGCCGGGCGAAGATATCTGGACGGATACCTGGGGCCGTATAAAAGTGCGCTTTTTATGGGATCGCTACGGGCACAACCGCGAAACGGATTCCTGCTGGATCCGCGTCAGCCAGGCGTGGGCCGGCAACAATTTTGGCGGGATCTATATCCCACGCGTCGGTCATGAAGTGATCGTGGACTTCATTAATGGCGATCCGGATCGTCCGCTGGTGATCGGCAGCCTCTATAACAACGTCACCATGCCGCCGTGGGATCTGCCTGCCAACGCCACGCAAAGCGGATTAGTGAGCCGCACGGTAGGCGGCGGACGCACCAACTTTAACGGCATCCAGTTTGAGGATAAACCAGGGCTGGAGCAGTACTGGGAACAGGCCGAGCGCGATATGTCCCGCCTGACCAAGCGTAATGAAACGCAAACCATCGGGCTGAATTCCGATCTTGCCGTCGGGGCGACGCGCTCTGTCAGCATCGGTATCAACAGCAATCGAGTGGTTGGCGTTAACGAATCCACCACAGTGAATGGCAGCAGTTCGTTAATGGTGGGGGGCGCGCTGGGCTTTACGGTTGGGGGCGCGCAGTCGGAGTCGATAGGTGGTGCGAAAGGGATTAACGTCGGCGGCGCTTTTATGAATAACGTGGGCGGGTATTACTCGCTTGCCGTCGGCGGCTACATCGGTATGGTTGCGGGCGGCGCTATGTCAGCGACGGCAGGCGGCGCGATGTCGTTGACGGCAGGCGGCGTGCTTTCGCTCTGCGCGGGCAAAATTATCCTGTGCGCTAACCATATCGTGCTTCAGGGAGGACAAGTCGATTTAAATCCTGGCGACTGCTGTAGCTGCTGTAGCTGTGGCGGCGGTGGCGGTGGCGGCGGCTTTGTCGCGGGCGTGCCGAGCCTGAGCGTTTTTGGGTTTGCCGCTCTTCCCTTCCCGCTGCCCCCACTGCCTGTACCAACGCCGACTTCCCCGGCACCGTCGCCGACTATACCCACGCCAGCCCCGACTATACCCACGCCGGTGCCTACCGTTCCCCCGGGCGGCAGGACCACGCCTGTGCCGACCGTGCCCTGAGCCAGTGGTTTAACCGCGCATGGGGTAGCAGCCGGCGGCGTTATAGCCAGCCCGTCGTTGTTCCAGGCGTTTTATCAGTAACCGGGCTGGCATCAGCCCAACAGCAAGATGAGGTGAAAAATGGGAAGCTGCGCAGCCAGACTTGGCGATGCAATCGCACATGGCGGAGCAATAGTAAGCGGATCGGGAAATGTACACACTAACGGCTGTTGCGCTGCAGCAGCAGGCATCAGCGCCGCAGTGTGCGCTTTTCATGGCGGCGCGCCCGTCGCATCAGGATCGGGCAGCGTATTTATCAACAACTGCAATGCAGCACGGCTGGGTGACGTCACCGGCTGCGGCGCAGCCGTTGTCTCCGGTTCCGGCAACGTGACTATCGGCGGTTAACTCGTGCAGCTGCTAATGACCTGGCCCGATAATCAGCCCGCTTTTCCGCTTGGCGAAAGTTATACCGTCGAACGCCCGGTCTGCTTCAATCCGCAAAACGGGCAATTTAGCGAGGCCGGTTCGTCGGATGCCCTGTGGTTTTACCGCTCGCCTGGCGGGCCAGTCATCTTCAATACCTGTAAGGATCTGCTTTGTCTGGTTGATAACGGCAGAGTGGCAGAGGGCGAGCGCCGCGTGCTCCGCCTTAATGCGGCGATCCAGCTGGGTCACTATGGCTTTACCGTAGTGGATGATGAAGACGTGCCGGGAGAGGCGCTGTGCCATATGCTGCTTGACGGCGATCCCCTGCAGAAAAGGCCGCTACCCGAAGTGGACGATATTTTGCCCAGCGGCGGGCACTATATGGGCGATTATCGCTACCTTAACGAGGCCGCGGCGGCGGAGACAGAAGCCGCCGCGGACATTCTTGAAGCGCTGGAGGAAGAATACAAAAAGTTTCTTATCTGGGGCGAGCAGCACCGCCACGTAGCCCAGGAACGCCCTACGCTGACCCGGCTTCCCGACTGCGATGATTACTTCGAGGCCGTCCGGGAGGAGATGAAGGCGAAAACGTTGACGGAATGCCTGATCCAGACGCCTTCGCTGATTGATAAGGTCTGGACGGAGCTGAACGTTGAAGGGACAACCGGCCCGCTGATTTTCGATGATGAAAAAACGGATATTTTAAAACTGCTGGCTCCGGAGAATATCGCTTCAAAAGAGAAGCAGACCATACCGGAACTGGTTTTTCACGATCTTTATAAGCCCGGGCTGGACAGCCCTTATTAACCCAGGATGGACCCATTATGCATGATGCAAAATCTTTAACCGCACTGCTGAAAACCACCTCGTTAAGCGATCTGATTGCGGAGGCGGCCGCGAACGTCAAAGCGCGTCCTGACGATAGCGCGTGCCGCAACGCGCTGTTCGGCCTGTACTGCCTTGATGGACGATGGGAAAAAGCGCTGATGCAGCTGCAAACGCTGGCCCTGCTGGATGACGTCGAGCCAAAGCAGTGCGAGCTGGGCAAGAACCTGATCCTCAGCGAGCTGATGCGGGAAGACGTGCTGGCGGGTAAACGCAGCCCTGGCCTGTTTACCGCCGCCGCACCGGAATGGATGACGCTGCTGCATCAGGCGAACAAAGCCCAGGCGGAAAACGAGCCGGAACGGGCCGAGACGCTTCGTCAGCAGGCCTTTTCTCTGGCCCCGGAAAGCGCCGGCAGCGGGGAGATAACGGGAAGGTTCGCCTGGATAGCGGACAGCGACGGGCGTATCGGGCCAGCCTGCGAATTTATCAGCGCTGGCGGCTATCGTCAGGTGCCTTTTTCCTCGCTGCAGCTGCTGCACGTTCGTCGACCTGAAGATCTGCTCGATCTGATTTGGACGCCCGCCCATATTAAAACAGACGGCGAGTTTCACTACGGCTACGTGCCTGCCCGCTATCCTCTTACCGCTGAAGCGGAACAGAGCGAGAAGCTGGGGCTGCTTAGCGAATGGCAGCAGGTTTCCGCTATGCTGGCGACGGGCGCTGGCAGAAAGGTGCTGATTACTGATAGTGGGGAATTTTCCCTGCTGGAAGTGGCCGAAATCCGCTTTGGCCAGGTGTAGGCAATGGAAAGAAAACAGAGTTTTTCGCCTACGCTGCTGGAAAGGCTGCTGGACGACGAGCCGAAAAAAAAGCGTGAAAGCTACGATGCCTGCTATGTGAGCGCTAAAGAGTTGCGCGCCATCGTGCAAAAGGATATCGCCTGCCTGCTTAACAGCACGAACCTTGAAGAACAGCTGGATGAAGCCCGGCACGGCGCGTTAATGGTCTCCGTGTTTAACTATGGCGTAGCGCCGCTGACGGGCAAATATGCCAGCCACCATAGCTGGCACATTATTGAGAAAAACATCCGCAACGCGCTGCTGCGCTTCGAGCCAAGAATTATTCCGGAAACGCTGCTGGTACGGCCGGTGACAGAGAGGGCGCCGGGGCAAAACGGTCAGGTGCTGTTTGAGATAGGCGGCTTGATTAACTGGCAGCCGCAGCCTGTCGATCTCAGCCTGAAAGGCGCTTATGATGCGGAAACGGCGAAGGTAGCGTTAAAATCTTTTTAAGGGCGGGCCGCCGCCCCTTTTCATCCTTACCTGCCGATGGTTAAATCCCCTGACGATAAAAATTCAGGAGGCCCTATGCTGCCATCGCAAACTATCAGTCTGACCATCCCCCGTAACTGGGTTGATCTTTACGAGACCATCTGGAAACCCGACTATTTTCCGAAATGGATCGGCGCCCTTAGCGAAACGACGCTGGAGCAGGACGGCACCTGGTGGAAAATCGTCGGGGCGGAAAGCGCGAAAAAAATCCGTTTCACCGATCACAACCCTTATGGCGTAATGGATCGCTACGTGGATACCGGTTTTGGCAAGGAGACAGTGGTGCCGATGCGGGTGGTTGGCAACGAAGAGGGATCGGAAGTGCTGGTGACGATCTTTCGGCAGCCCTTTACCTCCGAGGAAAAATTTGCCAAAGAGATCGCGACGGTCCAGCAAGATTTACAGAGGCTGCATACGCTGCTGACCACCTGAGCCGCCGCGCCGATCTGTTTTGCCCGAAGCGGCCCATCTGCCGCCGTTGTTTATGCGCATCGCCACTCATTAAGGACGTCAGCCAGCAATGAAGATCGTTACCTGCACCGAAGACCGCCACAGCGCCGCTATTCTGGCCATTTTCAACGACGCTATTGTTAATTCTACCGCGCTCTATGACTACGAGCCGCGCCAGCCGGAAAGTATGCAGAGCTGGTTCGCCGTTAAAAGGCAGCATGATTTCCCGGTTATCGGCGTTGAGGATGAGGCGGGCAGGCTAATGGGCTTTGCCAGCTACGGCACTTTTCGCGTGCACGCCGCCTGCCAGTTTACCGTTGAGCATTCAATTTATATCCACCCCGATTTTCGCGGGCAGGGACTGGGTAAAACGCTGCTGGACGCGATCGTTGAGCAGGGGCGGGAAAAAGGGATGCATCTGATGATCGGCAGTATTGACGCGGATAACCGCGCCAGCATTGTTCTGCATGAGAAAAAAGGCTTTACGCTGGCCGGAACGCTGAACGAGGTCGCCTGGAAGTTCGACCGCTGGCTGAATCTGGCGTTTTACCAGAAACGGCTGAACGACGGCGCGGCTACGCCAGGCACGTCGCGATAAATTCGCTGGCGCTGCGTGCGCCCTGGGCGGAAATAGTATGGCCAACCGACGCGTCAAATTGGGTGCTGACGACCGCGCCCAGCTCGCGTAGCTGCCTGGCTGCCGCTTCGCTTTCCGCACAGGGAATAACGCTGTCTGCCATGCCGTGGATCAGCATGACCGGCGTTTTCGCCGGCATTTCATAAGGCAGCGGCGACGCCAGCCTGCCGGAAAACGCCACCACGCCCGCTACCGGCCAGCGCCCGGAAACTACGGCGTCCAGCGCCATAATGCTGCCCTGGGAAAAGCCGACCAGCACCACGTTCTCCAGACGATCCTGCATCTGGTGGATTGCCAGAATAGCGCTAATTTGGCGATCGAAAGCCTCCCGCGCGTGATAAACCCGCTCCGCCCGATTAGCAGACGTGACGCCGCTCAGGCTAAACCACTGATAGCCGGCGCCGTGTTCAAAAGGAAAGGGCGCATTGGGACTGGTGAAAGCCACCCGAGGCAAACCTTCTGCCCAGTGCGCGCCCAGTCCGGCCAGATCCTTACCGTTGCTGCCGACGCCGTGCAGTAAAATAATCAATCCTTTCGTCACGGGACTTCTCCTGTTGAGCCGCTCTCCACTGTGGAAACGGTTTCACTCAAGGCTACACGGATCCCATGAGGATGATAATCCCTTGCTCAGCGCGGATATTCCTTCCGAAATGGAAAGAATTACCAGCCGCGATCCCACTCGGCCTTGCCTGCGTAATGCGCTTCAAGGAATTCCGTTAATGCACGCACCTTGTGCGCCAGATGGCGCGCTGGTGGATAGACAGCGTAAAGGCCGAGCGGCGGCATCTCATACTGGCGAAACAGCGGCACGATCGCGCCGCTGCGCAGCTGGTTTCCGGCGATAAACGTCGGCATCCGCGCAATGCCCAGCCCCGCGGCGGCGGCGCTCAGGCAGGCTTCAGCATTGGAAAAGCGCAGCCTGCCTTTTACCGCCACCGACAGAATACGTTCGCTGCCGTCGCGAAACTGCCAGTTCAGCGGCTCGCGAAAATTGGTATCGATGATGCAGTCATGCTGCGCCAGCTGACGCAAATCCTCTGGCGTGCCGTGCGCGCGCAGGTAGCTTTCGCTTGCCGCCACGATAATACGGATATCGCTCAGCCTTCGTGCAATCAGGCTGCTGTCGCTGAGCCTGCCAATACGCAGCGCAAGGTCGAAACCCTCATCCACGATATTGACCATGCGGTCGGCGAAGCTGACGTCCAGCTCAATTTCCGGGTACTCTTTGGCAAAGGCTATCAGCACCGGCGCCAGGCTGCTGGTGCCGAAAGTCAGCGGCGCGGTCAGCTTCAGGCGGCCTGAAGGTTTGCCGGAAGCGTGACGTACCGAGGCGTCCAGCGCGTCGAAGTCGTCCAGAATGCTTTTGATGCGGTCAAAATAGGCCTGGCCTATCTCTGTCGGAAAAAGCGCACGGGTGCTGCGTTTCAGCAGCTGGACGCCCAGCTCGCTCTCCAGGCGGGAAACCAGTTTCGACGCCTGCCCACTGCTGGTGCCCATGCGTTCCGCGGCAGCGGCGAAGCTTCCCAGCTCCATTACCGCCACCAGCATACGATCACAATCAAGCCGTTCCATCTCCGCCCCTCTGCCTCGGTCGTTATTGTCCTTATGCGCGCGTCGCCTGCCGCTTCCTGTGCGGGCCTGCTACCGACCGTCTGTCGGGCTACCAGAGGGTATAAAAAAATCGGCCAGCAGGCCAGCCAGCGTTGCGGGCGCCTCTTCCGGAATGTAATGACCCACGCCGGCGATAACGCCGCCTTTTACCTCAACCGCCAGCTGTTGCAGCGTCGTCAGCAGGGTATCGCCCACGCTGCCTTCCGCCCCAACGGCCAAAACCGGCATCAATAATTTTTTCTCCGCCCGCTGCCGTGCGGCCGCCAGCGAGGCCGGTGAAAAGCCGGTGCGGTAGTAGCTCAGCGCCGAACGCAGCGCGCCGGGAAGCTGGTTAACGCGGACATACTCTTCCAGATCGGCTGGCGTGATACTCCAGCTCTTCAGGGATTTGGCCGCAAACAGCCAGCTAATCAGCTCGCGTTCGCGGCCCGTAAACAGGATTTCCGGCAAATCGTTCAGTCGATTGAAAGCAAAGTGCCAGCTCTTCACATTGGCTTCGTCAGTGGGAATGCCGGACGGCGGCGGCGGCGAGATGCCCGGCAGCGCGGCGTCGAACAGCGCCAGCCGTTTCACATCTTCCGGCCAGTCGGCCGCCAGCGCATAGCCTATCCAGCTGCCGATATCGTGGCAGACTACATCTATCGGGCCAGACTCGTTCAGCTTCAGCGTGGCGATCAGCTGATGAATATCGTTAGCGGTGGTGGTCATATCATAGCCGTCGGCGGGATGGGCCGAGTCGCCCAGACCACGCGGATCGACCGCAATCACGCGGCGGCCCGCAGCGACCAGCAGCGGCATCACGTAGCGCCAGGCGTACCAGCTTTGCGGCCAGCCGGGCAGCAGCAGCACGGGTTCGCCGCAGCCGCCCGTGACGTAATGAAGACGAATACCGTTGACCTCAACGTACTCCTGGCGGAACTGCTGCCAGAAAGTTGCGGTTTGAAAGGCGGCAATGGCCTGACGGTCGGCCTCAGTGTTGGTAGAGATAAGCATGGTTGCCTCTGCGGTTTGGGTATGATCGTTTCCAAATTGAATGTAATTTGGTCTGTTGGGCGCGCGGCGCCAGGCCGCGCGCAAAAGCGAAATATCAGCCGAGCAGCGTCAGGGCGTTATCGACCAGCTGCGCCATCTCTTCTGTGGTACGGCCGGTTTTTCCCAGCACGCGCATTCCCTGCGTCAGGCACAGCAGCATGGCTGCCGTAGCCGGTACGTTAAGATCGGGAGAAACAGAGCCATCCTGCTGACCCTGGCGCAGAAACACCTCAAAGCGCGCCTCGTTGGCCCCCAGCGATTGCGTGATACGGCGCGCCAGCTCGTCGTTGCGCGTCGCCAGCTCGACGGCGCAGCTCACCACCAGACAGCCGCGCCGCCCGGTTTCGCCCACGCTGCTTTCGCTGTAGTGGCGCAACAGCGCCTCCACTCTGGCCCGCCCGTTGGGCGCGTCCGCAAGGCGACGGTTCAGCGCCTCGCCGCGCAGCTGCTGGTAGCGGGTCAGCGCGGCCAGGAAAATCGCCTGCTTGTCGGCGAAAGCTTTATACAGGCTGCCGGGCGTGACCTGCATCGCACGGGCCAGCTCGCTGATGGAAGTCCCGGCGTAGCCCTGCTCGCTGAACAGCGCTATAGCGCCGTCCAGAGCAAGATCGGCATCGAATTCGCGCGGGCGTCCCGGCTGACGTAAAGAAGAGGTTTTCATCACTTCATAATAGAGAACGATCGTTTCCTAATCAAGCCGCAACCTGCGCCGCGTTCGTCATAACAGAAGAAAATGCACTACTATCAGTTTTTTGGCTGTAAAAGTGAGCTAGCTATGCTGTATCGCCGCTTTGAGAAACTGATCGATATTTTTCAGGACGCCCCCAGCGACACGCCGCCCAACCGCGTCTGGGCTTTTTACGTCTACTATCTGCGCCAGGTGTGGCAGAGCTTTGCCTTACTGCTGGCGATCGGGCTGATCGCTTCGCTGATTGAGGTCGCGCTGTTCCGCTTTTTGAGCACCATTATTGATATGGTGAACACGACGCCCGCCGCCAGCTTCTTTAGCGAACACGCCAGCGAGCTGATCTGGATGGCGGCGGTGGCGCTGGTTTTCAGACCGATCTTTATCGGCCTGCACGATCTGCTGGTGCACCAGACGATCAACCCCGGCATGACCAGCATGATCCGCTGGCAAAACCACAACTACGTGCTGCGCCAGAGCCTGAATTTTTTCCAGAGCGACTTTTCCGGGCGCATCGCCCAGCGCATTATGCAAACCGGCAACGCGCTGCGCGATTCGGCAGTCCAGGCCGTGGATGCGCTCTGGCACGTGCTGATTTACGCCATTACCTCGCTGGTGCTGTTCGCCGAGGCGGACTGGCGGCTGATGATCCCGCTGCTGGTGTGGATTGTGGGCTATGTCGTCAGCATGAGGTATTTCGTGCCGCGCGTAAAATCCCGCTCTGTCGCCTCATCCGACGCACGCTCAAAGCTGATGGGCACCATTGTGGACGGCTACACCAATATCACCACGCTGAAGCTTTTTGCGCACAGCGATTTGGAAAGAGCCTACGCGCGTGAGGCTATCGGCGATCAAACGGCTAAAACGCGTCAGCAGGGCCGGATGGTCACTAATATGGACGTGGTGGTGACCACGCTCAATGGCCTGCTGATCGTCAGTACCACGGGCCTGGCGCTGTGGCTGTGGACCCAGTCGCTGATTAGCGTGGGCGCTATCGCGCTGGCTACCGGGCTGGTGATCCGTATCGTCAATATGTCCGGCTGGATCATGTGGGTAGTCAACGGCATTTTTGAAAACATCGGTATGGTGCAGGATGGCCTGCAAACTATTGCTCAGCCGGTCAGCGTGGCCGACAAGCCGCAGGCGCCGAGGCTGAAGGTCGATCGGGGTGAAATCCGCTATGAGAACGTCGATTTCAATTATGGCAGCGCGCGCCGGGTGATCGACAAGCTACAGCTGACCATTCGTCCGAGCGAAAAGATTGGCCTGATCGGCCCGTCGGGCGCGGGGAAATCGACGCTGGTGAACCTGCTGCTGCGTCTGTATGACCTGGACGGCGGCCGCATTGTGATTGACGGCCAGGATATCGCGCACGTCAGCCAGGAAAGCCTGCGGGCGCAGATCGGCATGATTACGCAGGATACCTCGCTGCTGCACCGTTCAATTCGCGATAACTTGCTGTACGGCCGACCCGATGCGACAGAAGAACAGTTGCAGCAGGCGATCCATCGTGCGAAGGCCGACGAGTTTATCCCGCTGCTCTCCGATCCGCAGGGCCGCGTCGGACTGGATGCGCAGGTCGGCGAGCGCGGCGTGAAGCTTTCCGGCGGCCAGCGCCAGCGTATCGCTATCGCCAGGGTCTTGCTGAAGGACGCGCCGATCCTGATTATGGATGAGGCGACCTCCGCGCTGGATTCCGAAGTGGAAGCGGCGATCCAGGAGAGTCTGGAGACGCTGATGGGCGGCAAAACGGTGATTGCCATCGCGCACCGTCTTTCCACTATCGCCAAAATGGACAGGCTGGTGGTATTGCAGGAAGGGCGCATCGCCGAGATGGGCAGCCACAGCGAGCTGCTGGCGCTGGATGGGCTGTATGCCCGCCTGTGGCGACATCAGACGGGCGGCTTCGTCGGCGAGGATTAATCAATCAGCGGGCAGCGTCCAGGCTGCCCGTTATTCTCCGTCGCGGCGATAAGGCAGCGATGCGCGGGCTTCCAACGCCCACGCCTGCACGCCGGGCCTTTCCTGATTCAGGTAGTCCGCTACCGCCTCGAATAAGCCTTCATGCCGTAGATAGTGCCAGGATTCGGTGATCACCGGCTCAAAACCCCGCACCAGCTTGTGTTCGCCCTGCGCGCCCGCGTCAAAGCGCTTCAGCCCGTGCGCGATGGCGTAATCCATCCCCTGATAAAAACAGGTTTCAAAATGCAGCCGGTTAAACTCTTCCAGGCAGCCCCAGTAGCGACCGTAAAGCGTTTCGCCGTCCATCAGGCTGAAAGCCATCGCGACGGCTATGCCGTTTTGCGTTGCCAGCACCACGCGAATGGACTGCGGCATTTTCTCCGCCAGCAGGCTGAAGAAAAGGCGGGTGAGATAGGGGCGCTGGCCGCGCACCGCGTAGGTATTCGCGTAGCAGGCGTAGACAAAGTCCCAGTGCGCTTCGCTAAGCTGATGGCCCGCCAGCCACTCGAATGCAAACCCCTGGCTGGCGACCAGCTCGCGCTCTTTGCGTATCTGCTTGCGCTTGCGCGACATCAGCGTATCCAGAAAGTCCTGGAAATCGCGGTAGCCGGGGTTGCGCCAGTGATACTGGCAGCCAAGACGCGGCAGCCAGCGCGCTTCCGCCGCCACCAGCTCGCGGGTTTGCGCATCGCCAAAGTTGATATGGGCGCTGTGCAGCTGGCGCTGATGCAGAAAATCGGGCACGTGATGCAGCAGCTTTGCGGCAAAGGCGCGGTCGCCCAGTAGTCTTGCGCCGGTAACGGGACTGAACGGCACGGCGGCCAGCCATTTAGGGTAGTAGGGCAGGCCGGCGCGCTGGCAGGCCTCTGCCCAGGCGTGATCGAAAACGTATTCGCCCATCGAATGGCTTTTGCGATAGCCCGGCAGCGCGGCGCGGATTTCGCCCTGTTCTTCCCACAACAGGTGCTCCGGCTGCCAGCCGGTGCCTTTTCCCAGGCTGCCGCTCTCTTCCAGCGTGCTGAGAAAGGCGTGACGCAGAAAAGGCTGATCGTCCGGCAGTAAGGCATCCCACTGACTGGCGGGAAGATCGGCCAACTGCGTCAGAAGGGTTAGCGACATAGGGGCACTCCGTCTTGATGCGGGCAGGGGCGCTGCCCGATTAACCATGACGCTAAAGTGAAGGTTTTGCGTGCGAAGATCAACGTCTTCCCGCACGGGCCGCTAAAGCCTGCGCACCACGGGAGCAGCGCCGGTCGGATAAGTGTTGTCTTCCGGCGTTTCGCCACCGACGCGTTCAATCGGACCCATCACAAACAGGAAGCAGCAGGCGGCAACGATACAGTGCGCGCCGACAAACACCAGGCCCAGGCTGTAGCTGCCGGTCAGCGCAACCAGGTAACCGAACATGATCGGCGTGATAATGCCGGCGATATTACCGACGCAGTTAAAAATAGCGCCCGCCAGGCCAACCGCTTCCTTCGGCGCGGTGTCGCTGATCACCGCCCAGGTACCCGCTCCGGCCGCCACGCCCTTGCCGTAAAAAGCAAAGGACATAATGGCGATGACCCAAAAGTTGCTGTTGGCGACGGCGGCGGCCATCAGCGTCGCGGCCATCAGCATCCCGACAATGTAAGGCGTTTTGCGCGCCCAGGAGACCGACCAGCCGATGCGGATCAGGTAATCGGAAATAATGCCGCCGGAAATCCCGCCCGCAAAGCCGAACAGCGCTGGCGCCACGGTGGCGAAACCGGCATGCAGAATATCCATGCCGCGCGCCTGCACCAGATAGACAGGGAACCAGGTAATAAAGAAATAGCTCAGCGCGATGATGCAGTACTGACCGATATAGGCGCACCACAGCATCCGGTTAGTCAGCAGCCTGCGGAAGGTTTCGCGGGAAACGGGGGTTTTCTCCTTACGCTCCTGTACCGAGTCGATATCGATCAGGCCGCCGCCCGCGACGATATGATCCAGCTCCTGCGGCGACACGCTGCGGTGCGCGCGCGGCTCCTGCATATACCAAAGCCAGACGAAGAAGGCCCCGATGCCGATAACGCCCAGCACAAAGAAGGGCCACGGCCAGCCGAATTCGGATACCAGCCAGCCGGAAAGGGGCGAAAAGATGCCGACTGCAAAATACTGCGAGGAGGCGAACAGCGATGAGGCGCGGCCGCGTTCGGCTTTTGGAAACCACATAATGGCGACGCGGGCGTTGGCCGGAAAGCTGGGTGCCTCGATCAGCCCCAGCGCGAAACGCAGCGTGAACATGATCACCAGCGCGCTGGTCAGGCCCGTAGAGAATTCGCCGACAAAGCCCATCGCCAGCGTGGAGATCGACCAGAGCACCAGCGTCACGCCGTACACTCTTTTGGTGCCGAAGCGATCCAGAAACAGGCCGCCGGGGATCTGTCCTATTACATAGGCCCAGCTGAACGCCGACAGGATAAAGCCAAGCTGGATGGGCGAGAGGCCAAACTCATCTTTAATCGCGCCGCCCGCAATCGACAAAATAGAGCGATCCGCATAGGCGATAACGGAAAGAAACAGTATCAGCATTAATATCCACACGCGCACGTGCGATCCGTTTTTAGCAGTCATAGTGCTTACCCTTATTTATTGTCGCTCTGAATACAGGCGCAGAGATGACGAAGCTTGCCGCAGCGGCAGGAGAGAAAGGAAAACGGCCCGCGGGCGTTTTAATCAACTATAGGAGGCGCTTTTCAGGCGGGTCATTGTGCTGTTGTCGGGATTAACGGGAAATTTTTGCGATACATTCAGAAAGATGCACAAGGTGGCTTGAAGCGCTTCACATTCCGCACGTTATCCGCCGCGCTTGCCACACGGCTTTCCTGGAACGTGCACTGGGTCTGGTTTTCTTTGCGCGCTCTCTTCTATAGGACGCGGTATCTCAGGGATCGATCATGGTCGGCCCGGCGATGCGCAGCACGTTGTAGAACCAGGTTTTTGCCGTGATATCGCCGATTTCGGTGTGCGCATAGAGGAAAACTTCCTGATTCGGCACGTGGAACGGCAGCTCCAGCATCCGGCCGTTGCCGCGACGTGCGTAGATCCTGGCGGCGCTGGAAGGCAGCGTTACCAGCAAATCGCTGGAGGCAATCAGCTCGCCCAGCGCGGCGAAGTGTGGCACTTCCAGCGCGATTTCGCGTTCCAGCTCAAACTCTTTCAGCCGATCTTCCACAATGTGGTGACCGCTGGTGGCAGCGACCACGACGTGGCGTTCCTGCATATACTCATCCAGCGACAGGCTCTCTTTAATTCGCGGATGGTCAACGTTGAGCAGGCAGACATAGCGTTCATAGGCCATCAGCTCGCGCTGCGCGGAGGAAACCGACTCATTGCGGCTACACAGCGCCGCGTCGATACGGCCCGTCAGTAGCCATTCGTCCAGCTTGTGCACGTCGACCGGGATCACCTCCAGCTGGATATGCGGCGCCACGCTGCGGAAAAGCGTAATCAGCTTGGGCAGCAGCAGCAGCTCGCCCAGGTCCGTCAGCGCCAGGCGGAACTTATAGCGCGAGGTTTCCGGCGAGAAGATGCGGGTTTCCGCCACGGCTTTTTCTATGCCGGTCAGCGACTTTTTAAACACCTTATAGAGCTGCATCGCGGTCGGCGTCGGCTCCATGCCTTTCCGGCTGCGCTTGAACAGCTCGTCGTTGGTTTCGCTGCGCAGACGGGCGAGCGCGTAGCTGGCGGAAGGCTGCGTAATAAACAGGCGATCGGCAGCGCCGCTGACACTGCGGGTTTCATAGATAGCGGTAAAAACGCGTACCAGGTTGAGATCCAGCATGGCTACCTCTATAGAGACTATCTATTAACGAACATTAAAATTATCTATTTGAACTATTTTACACTTCTTTATATCCTTCCGCCAAATTTTGATAAGTTATTCCTTTTGTTGCATATCAAAATTTAACTAATAAAAACATATAGATATAATATTACATCGTGGAATGGCGGCGTCATATGCAGGATGCCGCTGCAGGAGAAAGTCAGTGAAAGGTGAAATCGTAGACGTGATTATCGACTGGATTGAAGCGCATCTGGACGATGGACTGAATATTGAGGCCGTAGCCGCGCGCTCCGGTTATTCTAAATGGCACTTACAACGCGCTTTTAAAGAGAAAAAAGGCATGACGCTGGGCAGTTTTATTCGCTATCGTCGCCTGGACGAGGCGGCAAAAAGCCTGGTGACCTCCCATAAAACCATCATGACCATCTCTATGGATTTGGGATTCTCCTCCCAGCAGTGTTTTCAGCGCGTCTTTAAAAAACACTTTAACGTGACGCCGAGAGATTATCGTAATCAGCATCGCGAGCTGCACTAACTTCGCGCATCTCTGAATAAATACCCTATGAAAAAATATGCTTTTCTTATCGCGTTGGCGATAAGCGGGACCGGTTTTGCTGCCGTTCCCGCTCGGCCAGCGGGCGTTCAGACGACCACGGCGTGCGAGCCGGGTTTTTGCTTACCGCTTGTCCGGGCCGGCGATGAACTGGCGCTGGGCATCGGCAGCATTGACCGGCAGGCGCGCCGGGTGCTTGAACCCGCCTCGGCAGGCATACTGACCGAGCCAACGGAGTAAATCCGTAAAATTCCCCCGGTGCAGGCCTGTGCCGTGAAAAATTTAACATTCCATCAGGTATACTACCGCTCGTGTTAACCTGCTTATGGAATGCTATGGAACGTCTTACTGAAAATCTTATTTACGCCTCGCGCTGGCTGCTGGCACCTATTTATCTCGGGCTGTCGCTGGGCCTGCTGGCGCTGGCGATCAAGTTCTTCCAGGAAGTTTTTCATCTGCTGCCCAACGTGCTGGCTATGGCGGAAAACGATCTGGTGCTGGTGCTGCTGTCGATGATTGACCTGACGCTGGTTGGCGGCCTGCTGGTGATGGTGATGCTCTCCGGCTATGAAAACTTCGTTTCCAGGCTGGATATCTCCGAGCACAAAGAAAAGCTGAGCTGGCTGGGGAAAATGGATTCCGGCTCGCTGAAGAATAAAGTAGCGGCCTCTATTGTGGCGATCTCTTCTATTCATCTGCTGCGCGTGTTTATGGATGCGCGCAATATTCCTGATAACAAGCTGATGTGGTACGTCATTATTCATCTGACGTTTGTGCTGTCCGCCTTTGTGATGGGCTATCTGGACGCGATGTCCCGTAAAGATAAAAACGCCCTGCACTGATTGCGCTTTGCCCGGAGCGGCTCCGGGCAATCCTGCCGTTATTTAGCGCCCGCCGCGAATTTCACTTGCCTCCCGACCGGCAAATCGCATAAAAAAGCGGTTCTTCTTGCCGATAAAGAATTATTCGTCCGCTTCGCCTCCTTCTGCCTGCCCGTTTCTGGCCTCCGCTTTGCATGTCTTAGCGAAGAGCGCTGCGTCGGCACGGAGCGCGGCGCGTTTATGTTACCAAGGAAAACCATGTCAGATGATTAGTCGACGCCGGTTAATAATGGGCACCGGCGCAGCCATGTTGGCGATGACCGCCGGAAAACTATTTGCCAGAGAAGACATTATTCCCCTGTGGCCTGACGAGCCGCCGGGCGGGGGCGGGCCGGGCGGCAATCTGCATGTGTCCGCCAGCGGCGCCTGGTCGAATATCGTCAGTCCCGCTATTCAGCGCTTTCAGCCGCAGGAGCCTAACGGCTCGGCGGTACTGATCGCGGCGGGCGGCGGCTATCGCTGGATCGGCATGGGCGGCGAAGCCTGGCCGGTGGCGCGCTGGCTGAATGCCCGTGGCTATACGGCCTACGTGCTGAGCTATCGGCTGCCGCACGAAAAATGGCACGCGGGACGGCTCGCGCCCTTTCAGGATGCACAGCGCGCAATCAGGCTGGTGCGCTCGATGGAGCGGAAAGTACATCTGCTGGGCTTTTCCGCTGGCGGCCACCTGATGGGCATGTCGGCGGCGCGGCCTGGTTTCGTAACCTATGCGCCGCAGGATACGCTGGATCAGATTGCGCCGGTCGCGGACAGCGTCGCCCTGATTTATCCGGTGATCACGCTGGAAGCGCCTTACACCCATACGCGTACCCACAGCGAAATCGTCGGAAAAAACGCTTCGCCAGCGGATGAGGCGGGCTGGTCGGTGGAAAATTACGTTACGCGTAGCTTCCCACCTACCTTTCTGGCCCAGGCGGACGACGATCGCACCTCAAATCCGCACAACACGCAGATTATGCACGACGCCTGTCGGCGCATGGGCGTGCCGGTCGAACAGATCAAAATTACGCGAGGCGGACATGGTTTTGGTCTGGGAAGGGCGGGGACGCCTGCGGCTATCTGGGATGAGGCTTACGCTATCTGGCTGGCGGGACGTCGGTAAATGCTTTGGCGCCTTCCGTGGCGCCGTCTGGCAGGCTATTTTCTGAGCCGTACCAGATCGACCGCATGGTCGGTGCTTTTGGTCATGATCAGGCTGGCTCTTTCGCGAGTCGGCAGGATATTCTCTTTCAGATTCATCAGATTAATCTCCTCCCACAGCTGCGTGGCGATGCCTACGGCCTCGTCTTCAGGCAGCTTTGCGTAGTGATGGAAGTAGGAATCCGGATCGGTAAACGCGCCCTGACGGAACTTCAGGAAGCGATTAATGTACCAGTGGCGCAGCAGATCTTCCGGCGCGTCCACATAGATAGAGAAGTCGACGAAATCGGAAACAAAAACGTGATGCGGATCGTGCGGGTAATCCATACCGCTTTGCAGCACGTTCAGCCCTTCCAGGATCAAAATATCCGGCTGCTGCACGACCTTGTCGCCGTCAGGAATAACATCGTAGATCAAATGCGAATAGACCGGTGCGGTGACCTGAGCGGCACCAGACTTGAGGGCGGAGACGAAATTCACCAGGCGATGCATATCGTAAGATTGCGGAAAGCCCTTTTTCTTCATCAGGCCGCGCTCTTTTAACACCTCGTTGGGGTGCAAAAACCCGTCCGTGGTAATCAGCTCGACGCGACGATGCTCCGGCCAGCGGCTCAGCAGCGCCTGCAACACGCGAGCCGTGGTGCTTTTCCCTACGGCCACGCTGCCGGCGATACTGATGATATAGGGGATCTTCTGGCCATTGGTGCCCAGGAACTGCTCCAGCACCGCCTGACGGCGTAAATCGGAATTGATATAGAAGTTAAGCAGACGCGATAACGGCAGATAGATCTCCGCGACCTCATTAAGAGAAAGATCTTCGTTTATCCCCTCGAGCCGGGCAATTTCTTCTTTGCTCAGGGTCATCGGCACGGAATCACGCAGCGCGGCCCATTGCGAACGGTTAAATTGCAGATAGGGTGTGGTCAACAAGGATTCTTTTTTACTCATATACATGCTTCTGCCAGCAAGAACTTGCCTGTTGTGGCGTGCGCAGAGAAGACGCTGTCCGCTGCTGCCGCTCGCGTAACTAAGGTAAATTTCAGAAAACAATGGGCAGGAGGTTAACACCAGACGGGGCGGAATCAGAAGGAAAAATAAAAACGACCAACGCAAACGTAACGGCGGCCGCATTTATTGAAAAATAAACGCGCGCTTTATGAAAACGACAGCGAAAACAGCAGCCGATTCGCTTTGCGCAGGCGCCAGGGGAATGCTGCTGGACAAACAGAGAAAGAAATCGCCGCTTTTGCGCTGGCTAAAAAATAGCAATATCGTCGCTTCTTTGTACGGTTCCGTTGACAGGCAGCAAGATTTTGCGAAGAATTGCACAAATAACAGCCATAAGAACTTTTATCGCAATTTTTTTGTTGCATCCCGCCGCCACACTTCCTAGAATGCGCACCACTTGATGCCGGCTTAGCTCAGTTGGTAGAGCAACTGACTTGTAATCAGTAGGTCACCAGTTCGATTCCGGTAGCCGGCACCATCAAGTACCCCAGGT
>Ga0157358_1000007_pt1 | contig 97329 bp, 79 predicted proteins | sample AttcapACBM2_FD_111484 | JGI IMG/M metagenome (GOLD analysis project Ga0157358, IMG submission 111484) | Fungus gardens microbial communities from leaf cutter ant in Botucatu, State of São Paulo, Brazil - Atta capiguara ACBM2 | ecosystem: Host-associated > Fungi > Mycelium > Unclassified ... | reverse complement strand
CATCGTCATCGACGGCACCGACATCAGCGCGCTGGGCGCGCGGCAGCTGGTCGAATGGCGGCGCAGCACGGGCATGATCTTTCAGCACTTCAATCTGCTCTCCGCCAAAACCGTCAGACAGAATATTGAGCTGCCGCTCAGGGTCGCCGGCGTGCCGGCGGCGGCGCGGGCGCGAAAGGTGGATGAACTGCTGGCGCTGGTCGGGCTGGAGGCACGGCAACACGCCTGGCCTGCGCAGCTCTCCGGGGGGCAGAAGCAGCGCGTCGGTATTGCCCGTGCGCTGGTGCACGACCCGGAACTGCTGCTGTGCGATGAGGCGACCTCAGCACTCGATCCCGAGACCACGCGTGCGATTCTGGCGCTGCTGAAAAAGATTAATCAGCAGCGTCATATCACCATTGTGCTGATCACCCACGAGATGGATGTGGTGCATGACCTTTGCCATAACGTGGCGGTCATCGATCAGGGGGAAATCATCGAACGCGGCCCGGTCTGGCAGGTCTACAGCGACCCGCAGCAGGAAACCACGCGTCAGCTGCTTAATCCCGGTCATCAGACGCTGCCCGAATCCGTTGCCGCCCGCCTGAGTGACCACCGGCTGCATCAGGATGCGCGGCTGTTACTGCGTTTGCGCTACACCGGACAGGGTGCCCGGCCCGACATCGGCGCGCTGGGCGCGCGGGTGCCGGGGGAAATCACGCTGATCCACAGCGCGATTGAGTGGGTGGAACAGAAACCGGTGGGACAGCTGCTGGTGCTGCTGGATGCACAGCATGAGGCGCAATCCGTCACCGCTCAACTGGCGCACATTGCCGATCGACTGGAGGTAGTGGGTTATGTCACAGGCTATTGATCGTTTGTGGACCGCGTTACTGGACACCCTGCTGATGGTTGGCGTCTCCTCTGCGCTGGCTCTGGCGCTGGGGTTGCCGATGGCGGTGATTCTGGTGGTCAGCGGACGGGGCGATCTCTTTCCCAGCCCGGCACTCAATCGGGTGCTGGGCTGGATAGTGAATCTCTTCCGCTCCATACCCTTTCTGATTCTGATGGTGGCGTTAATCCCTTTTACCCGCTGGATCGTCGGGACGACCTACGGCGTCTGGGCGGCCGTCGTGCCGCTGACCCTGGCGGCAACCCCGTTTTTTGCCCGCATTGCGGAGGTCAGCCTGCGGGAAGTGGATAAAGGGCTGACCGAAGCGGCGCAGGCGATGGGTTTTTATCGCTGGCACATTATCTGGCATGTGCTGCTGCCGGAGGCGCGCCCTGGCATCGTCAGCGGTTTCACCATTACGCTGGTCACCATGATCAACGCCTCAGCCATGGCGGGTGCCATCGGTGCCGGGGGATTAGGGGATCTGGCCTATCGTTATGGTTACCAGCGCTTTGACATGCAGGTCATGGTAACGGTCATCGTGGTGCTGGTCGCACTGGTCACGCTGCTTCAGTTATGCGGAGACCGGCTGTCGCGTCGTCTGAATCATCGCTGAGCGATTAAGGCCGGGAACCCCCGGCCTTAGCGATCTCACGCGCCTTCGCCATTGCCTATCTGCCAGATGAACGTCGGATCGCTGCCGTTCACTTCCCAGTCACCCACATTGCGGATTTTGTAGATCACCGGATTGTGTGATGAGACCGTGCGGGCGTTACGCCAGTGGCGGTCCAGCGCCTTGCTGACGCGGGTGTCCGACGCGCCAAGCGCATTAAACAGCTCCGTGGCGGCCCGCGTCACCAGCTCCGTGGCTACGGTCTGCGCTTTAGCCGATTCCACTTCTGCCAGCACGTTAGCCGCGTGAAGCGCTGTAGCATCCGCGCCGCTGAGCTGTAATTCAAACGCCCGCTGCAGTGAGTGGGTCGCGCGCTCAACGGCGGCTTCAGCGGCCCAGGCCCAGCTGCTGATCTGTCCGACCACCTGCAGCACCTGCACATCCTGCCTCACCTGAGGGGCGTTGCCGTGACTGTAAATCCGCTTACGCTGCGCCACCCCCTGTGCCGCATCGCGCACCACCGCCCGGCCAATTCCCGCCAGCGTCGCGAGCAGGACATGCTGGTAAAAAGCGGTCTGATAGCGGAAGCGCTCGCTGAAATCATAAACGTGGGGCTGCTCAACGCCGGCCTGATGAAAGCGGGTGGTGCCGCTGCCGGTCAGCCGCTGCCCGAAACCATCCCAGTCGTCATCGCGCTCCACCCCGTTCTGGTGCGTGTTCACCAGCGCAATCACATCACGGCCGTTGTCCGTCCGCTTTGCATAGACATCGATCCAGTCGGCATAGAGGGTTCCGGTGCTGTAAAACTTTTCACCGCTGATCACCCATCCCGCCGGCGCGGGGGAAACCTGCGTGATCACCTCACCCAGCTTCACCGCGCCGACCTCGCTCCAGCCGCTGCCCACCAGCTCACCGTCGACGAAACGCCGGAACCAGCGACGGCTTGCGTCGCTGTCAGGCTGGTTCAGGCGATCCTCGATAAAGGCAAAGTGCGCGCGTAGCGCCTGTGGCAGGTTCGAATCTGCCTCGGCCAGGTCAGTCAGTAACGAAAAGAGCTGGGGCAGCGAAACACCAAAGCCGCCGTCCTCTTTCGGGATTCGCAGTGTGCCGAACCGGGCCTCTTTCAGCCAGCGGATCGGCTCATGCAGCAGCGTGCGTCCGGTTTCCCGTGCCGCCGCCTCGCTGGCAATACGGGCAAAAAGCGGTCTGAAATGGTCACGCAGCGCGGCAAATTCAGTCGGGTTGAGTTCAGACATGATCGTCTCCTGTGGCGGGTTGTTCATCAATGTCCTGTCGGGTCGGTTCAAACCGGACGATCAACAGGAAAATAATCGGAATAAGGGCGGCGAGAGAGACAATCCAGAACATGTTGGTGCCGTAGCACGCCTGAAGAATGGGCAGAATAAACAGCGCCAGCGCACTGCCAATGCCGGAAAGCGAGCGGCTGAAGCCGACGCCGGTGGCCCGGATATGCGTCGGGTAGGAGAGTGCCGGATAGATCATCAACTGCGCACCGGGCCCGAAACCTTCAGCAAACAGCCAGAGACCGAGCATCAGCACCGCCACCACCACGCCCGTCGTCGCCTGCGGATGACCAATCAGTGCCAGTGAAATCAGCGCGATGAACTGCAGCGCAAAGCCGGCGATCGCCACGTGGCGGGAGGGAAATTTCCACGCCAGCCGCATGCCCAGCAGGCCGCCGGTAAAGGCAAACAGCGCATTCAGCCCCAGCGAGGCAGAGATGGTTTCGAAGACGCCCGCTCCCAGAAACTGCGCAAGGATCGACGGCAGGAAGAAGGCGATGGCGGTGTATTCAAAGGCGATACAGACGTTCATCACCCCACTGACCAGCGTGCGCTCGAGATAAGGCTTCTGAAACAGCACCCGGAAACTCACTTTCGGCGCCGCCTTCACGGTAACGTCTCTTTCGGGCTGCACTTCATGCGCCTCGATGCCGTAAGAGTCGCGCAGGATACGCACCGCACCGCGCAGATCGCCCTGATTAGCCGCCCAGAGAGGAGACTCGTTCATGAATCTGCTGCGCACCGCAATAATCAGCAGGGCCGGTACGGCACCAAACAGCAGCGATGCGCGCCATAACCAGTCGATGTGTTCAGCAGGCAGCAGAAAATAGAGCGCAAAAATAATGAAGAAACAGGCGGATGAGGCGGCATACCACATCGGGCACCAGGCCGCGAGGCGCGACGCTTTATTGCCTTTGCCGGAGAATTTAGAAAACTCCGCCAGATAAGCCATAGCCACCGGCAGATCGATCCCCACGCCGATCCCCATCAGAAAGCGCGCACCAATCAGCACCCAGACGTTGGGTGCCAGACCCGCAGCGATGGCGGAGACGACAAAGAAGAGCATATCCGCCATAAATACGGAGTAGCGGCCATATTTATCAGTCAGCCAGCCGCCGATCAGATTGCCCACGATAGTGCCGATCATGATGGAGGAGGTCACCAGCCCGGTGAGCACCGGCGTCAGGCTGAACTCCCTGACGACATCATCAATGCCGTAAGAGAGCGTCGTCAGGTCGTAGGCATCAAGAAACACCCCGCCCAGCGCCAGAAACACGATCCAGCGGGCGTAGCTGTTTTTCTCACTTTTACTGTTGATAAGCCGGGCCACGTCGCTCACCGAACGCACCGGCGTGGAGTGGGGCGGCGGGATGGTCAGGGTGTCGTCAATATTCAGTGTACTCATCGTATCCTCGTTATTGTATTCAGCAGGTAACGAGGCTTTTATAGGTATTCCCGGCGCAGTAAACAACCAACAAATATGGATAACGATTATAATAAATTCAATAAGTTAATGCGATTTTACTGGCATGCGAAAGGCCGGATGAAGGGGTTATTTCATCCGGCAGCGTTCAGGTAAATCCGGTGTCAGGCGGCTGTGCGTACAGCCTGATGCTAAACCGCCAGGTTGAGCGTCCGCTGCGCTGAATCGGAACGCTGGCGATAGCCAGCCCCCGGATGCGGCAACGCCAGCCGTGGCCCCTGTCCGAACAGCTTTTCACGCAGCGTTCCCGGCTGATAATCCTGTTTATAGACACCCCGTTTTTGCAGCTCCGGCACCAGCAGCTCCACCACGTCGGTAAAGGTTTCATGCGTTACGGCATAGGCGAGGTTAAAACCATCCACATCGGTTTCCTCCACCCAGCTCTGCAGCTCATCCGCCACGGTTTCAGCACTGCCCACCAGCAGTGGCCCGAATCCCCCTATCCCGACCCAGTCTGCCAGGCCCTGGACCGTCCACTGGCGGTTCGGATCGGCGGTGGAGAAGGTCTCTACCGCCGACTGAATCGCATTGGTGTGCAGATGCTTCAGCACCTGATCCGGCTGATACTGGCCGAAATCGATACCGGTCCAGCCGGAGATCAGCGCCAGCGCGCCTTCGTAACTGACATAGCGTTTGTACTCCTGCCATCTGGCCTGCGCTGCCAGGTCAGTTTCACCCACAATCACCGTCTGCAGATTGAAGATCAGTATGTCGCGTGGATCGCGTCCCGCTGCGGCGGCTCGCTGGCGAATATCCGCCACGGTTTTTTTCAGCAGCACTTTCGAGGGCGCCGCCACGAACACGCACTCGGCATGTTCCGCCGCAAACGCCTTGCCGCGGCTGGACGCTCCCGCCTGGTAAAGTACCGGCGTGCGCTGCGGTGACGGTTCGCAGAGATGAATGCCCGGCACCTGAAAGAAGGTGCCCTGATGGTTAATCGGATGAATTTTATCGGGGTCGCTGAAAATATGGCGTTCGCGATCGCGCACGACCGCGTCATCTTCCCAGCTACCCTCAAGCAGTTTGTAGATCACCTGAAGATATTCATCGGCATAGTCATAGCGCGCGTCATGATCGGTCTGCGTCTGCTGGCCGATATTGCGCGCGCCGCTCTCCAGATAGGAGGTCACAATGTTCCAGCCAATGCGGCCTTTGGTCAGGTGATCGAGCGTGGAAATGCGCCGTGCAAACGGGTAGGGGTGTTCAAACGAGAGCGAGGCGGTGAGGCCAAACCCCAGATGCTCCGTCACCAGCGCCATCGGCGTGATTAATGCCAGCGGATCGTTGACCGGCACCTGGGTGGCCTGGCGAATGGCCGCCTGGTTATTGCCGTTGAGCACATCATAGACGCCCAGCACGTCCGCAATAAACAGCCCGTCAAAATTACCGCGCTCCAGCAGGCGCGCCAGGTCGGTCCAGTATTCCAGATCTTTATACTGCCAGGAGCGGTCGCGGGGATGCGCCCACAGGCCGGGAGATTGATGACCGACACAGTTCATATCGAAAGCATTAAGGCGAATTTCACGTTGCGATGACATAGCGACTCCTGAGCGGATGCGGCAATCGCTTGCCGCCCGCGTATAGATTGAGGTTTTTTCAGGGCTGAATCAGTGCGTCAGGGAGCCGGGACATCGCTCACTGAGGGAGGAGGGCGTAATGCTCAGCAGCCTGTGCGCCACCGATTCCGCATGCTCTGCCACCTGTGGCAGTCCCATCAGCTCGCCAAAACGTCCGCGTGCGGCAGGCCCGGCGACATAGAGATGCGGGTTGGGTTCGCCCCGGGCATCCAGCGTCTGCGACAGCGCATTGACGCTGATGCCCAGCGACAGTGCATCGGGCTGAATCATGCCGTCGCGGTGTAGCTGGCGCAGCAGGGCATTGCTGTTCAGCAGCGCGTTATGCGCCGGGCCGGTCGTCACAATGACCCGATCCACTACCCGGCTCTCCTGATGCGCGCCCCGCAGCCGCAGCGTCAGCCGGAGCGCGTCTCCCGCCGGTTCGGCGGCGATCAGACGCGCCGCCCGCAGCGAAAGCTGCCCGCTGGCCTGCAGCTGAGTCAGCACCTGGCTGACCTGCGGGGCGATGCGGTAGCGGTGAACGTCCCACCAGGGACGAAGATGCTGCAGAAAGCGTTGCTGTTCATGCAGCGGCAGGCTCTGCCAGATACGCTGCCCGTTGCGGCGAATATCATCCAGCACGAGCTGCCAGGGGAGATTCAGCGCCGCGGCCTGTTTAACCTCCTGACGCACCCGATGTAACCAGCCTCGCGCGCTGGCGGGCTGCGGCAGGCGGTAATCCAGCGTGTACTCTTCTTCGCTGCCGCTCAGGTTGGCGCGCGGCACCAGCCCGCGACGCGAGAAAACGGTTATCCCGCCGCGATGCCGCTGGCGGTGCAGCGAGGCGACGACATCAGACATGGTCAGCCCTGAGCCGATGATCACCACCCGCTCGTCTGGCGCAATCCGGGCCAGCGCATCACCCTGCCAGGGATTAGCGATGACGGCGGGGTGCGCCTGCAGCGGTTTAAGCAGCGCAGGCAGTTCAGGCGGCGGATGACTGATCGCCAGCACCACCTGATCGGCCCGGATGCGCTGACCTGAAGCCGTAGTGACGATGCCTTCCTGCAGGGAAACCGCGCTGTCCCGTAAATGGCGAAGCGTCACGGGCGAGTGTTGCTGCTGATAAATAAACTGCGCGTTGACCCAGCGGCCAAACTCACCGCGCTGCGGGTAAACATTGCCGTCATGCCACAGCGCGTCCGGATCGTCGCGGAAGTGCGGCGAGGTGCGGTAGTCACGGTCAAACGCGCCGGCTTCATCCCCGGCCAGCTGCATTCTGGCAGCCGGCACATTGATACGATGCGCCGGATCGGGCGTGCCATACGCCACGCCCTGCGCCAGCTGCGCCCGCGGTTCGATCACCGTCACGCTCAACCCCGCCTCGCCCAGCCGGGCGAGATGGATCGCCAGTGCGGTGCCGGTGAATCCACCGCCAATGATGACAATCTGCTGTTGTGACATAAACGAGCCTTTTCTTCTGTTAACTGGCGCTGGAGTGCTTTTCCGGGCGACGGTCGCCGCCAATGGTTTCGCCAAAGGGCCCGGTATTCACGCTGCGCTGTTTCTTTTCAGCATTGGCCGCCAGCGGTAACAGCGGCATTACCAGATCGGCAAAGCGGTGCGCCTCTTCAAGGTGCGGATAGCCGGAGAAGATAAAGTTCTCGATCCCCAGCGCCTGATATTCACGAATACGATCGGCAACCTGCTGCGGATTGCCCACCAGCGCGGTGCCTGCGCCGCCGCGCACCAGTCCCACGCCCGCCCAGAGATTAGGCCCGATGCGCAGACTCTCGCGCGACCCCTGATGCAGCGCACTCATCCGCGCCTGACCGGCTGAATCCATCCGGGCGAAAATCTTCTGCGCTGCGGCTATCGTCTCGTCATCCAGATGCGAGATCAGCCGATCGGCGGCGGCCCAGGCCTCCTCTTCCGTTTCCCGAACAATGACATGTAACCGGATGCCATAGGAGAGCGTGCGGCCCTGTTCCTGCGCCCGCTGACGCACCACCGCCAGCTTCTCTGCCACCTGTTCGACCGGTTCTCCCCAGGTCAGATAGGTATCGATCTGGCTGGCGGCAACGTCGATAGCCGCCTCTGAGGAACCGCCAAAATAGAGCGGCGGGCCGTTCTCCTGCACCGGAGGAAAGAGGATCTCCGCGCCTTCTACGCGAATATGCTCTCCTGCGAAGTCGACCTTCTCGCCTTTCAGCAGGCGGGAGTAGACGTCGAGAAACTCCCTGGTCACCTGATAGCGCTCGGCGTGACTGAGGAAGATACCATCACCCTTGTTCTCCACCGGGTCGCCGCCGGTGACCACGTTAATCAGCAGACGCCCGCCCGAGAGGCGATCCAGCGTCGCGGCCATGCGTGCAGCCAGGCTCGGCGGTTGCAGGCCGGGGCGCACGGCCACCAGATAGCGCAGGTTTTTGGTGATCGGGGCCAGCGCCGAGGCGACCAGCCATGAATCTTCGCAGCTCTTGCCGGTCGGGATTAACACACCGTAGTAGCCCAGATTGTCTGCTGCCAGCGCCACCTGCTGTAAATAGGGTAAATCGACCGCCCGGCCTCCTTCGGTTGTCCCCAGATAGCGCCCGTCACCATGGGTGGGCAGAAACCAGAAGAGATTCAGGTTTTCCTGTGTCGCGTGGCTCATTAGCAGATTCCTTTATAACGATATTTGAATTTAATACATAGGGATAATTCCTTTGGTTATATAGCCATTAGCAGATAGCGTGCCAGAGTGAGCAGCTATTTTTATCCCGTTAATTCAGTGAGATAGGCATTTACCATTTCGACTGGTGCTGCTGCATTTGCAACAGCCAGGGTGGCAGGCTGTCGCGTCGGCAACAATCCGGCATCTCCGGCCTCTCGTTTATGCGGCGGACGCGCGGTATGGTCATCACTCTTCTGGTAACCCGGTAAAACGAGATGCAGATTTCCAGCCCTGAGTTGATTGACCCCGCATCGCGCGCGTTTAAAAGCGTGCTGGATCAGCTCGCCCCCACCGATGCGACCGTACTGATTATTGGCGAAACCGGCACCGGTAAAGAGGTGATGGCGCGCTATCTGCATCATCACAGCGCGCGCAGCCGGCAGCCGTTCCTGGCGGTTAACTGCGGCGCGCTGACCGAAAGTCTGGCGGAGTCAGAACTGTTCGGGCATGAGAAAGGGGCGTTTACCGGCGCACAGGAGCGGCATCGCGGCTGGTTTGAAGCGGCAGAAGGCGGCACGCTGCTGCTGGATGAAGTCGGCGAACTGAGTCTGTCGCTACAGATAAAGCTGCTGCGCGTGCTGCAGGAGCGTGAGATCACCCGCGTCGGATCGTCACGGGCGGTAAAGGTCAATGTGCGGGTGATTGCGGCGACGAACCGTGATCTGGCCGCAGCGATTCGTGAACGGCGATTCCGGGAAGATCTTTACTACCGGCTGAATGTGGCCAGCGTGACGCTGCCTCCGCTGCGCCAGCGCAGCGAGGATATCCCAGTGCTGGCCACGCACTTTCTGCAGCTCTATGCGCGTCGCCTGGGCCGTCCTCAGCTCCGACTCAGCGAGGATGCGCTGGCGACGCTGATGGCCTACAGCTGGCCGGGCAACATCCGCGAACTGGAGAACACGCTGCACAACGCCGTGCTGCTCAGCAAAAGCTCCGTGGTGACGCCGCAGCAGCTGCGGCTGAGTCCGCTGGCAGAGAGCGATCTGCCGCCTGGCGAAGAGGCGCTGGATCAGTTCCTGCGCCAGCAGATGCAGCAGAGCGAAACGCCGCTCTATCCCCGCGTGATTGCCGCGCTGGTGAAAAATGCGCTGGAACTGACCCAGGGTAATCAGCTTCAGGCTGCCGCTCTGCTCGGCATCAGCCGTCATACACTGCGAACCCAGCTGGGACATCTCGGGGTGATTAAACCGCGCCGCACCGCCCTGCGTCAGCGCCAGACCGCTTCCTGCCAGGCTCCGGAGCATGAGCGGGAACTGCGCATCGGTTATCAGAAGTTCGGCAACCTCGGCATTCTGAAAGCGCGTCAGTCGCTGGAACAGCAGCTGGCGGATCGTGGCGTCAGCGTATTGTGGAGCGAGTTTCCGGCGGGTCCGCAGCTTCTGCATGCGCTGAGTAATAAGGAGATCGATTTCGGCACCACCGGCGAAGTGCCGCCGCTGTTTGCCCAGGCCAGCAACAGCCCGATGATTTATGTCGCCTGGGAGCCAGCGGCGCCGCAGAGTGTCGCGCTGCTGGTGCCGGACAGCAGCCCGATTCAGCAGATAAGCGATCTCAGAGGGAAGCGTATCGCCGTCAACCGCGGCTCCAACGTTCACTATCTGCTGCTGCAGATTCTGGATGAGGCGGGGTTAGCCCTGGATGATGTACGTATCGTCTACGCGCCACCCCGATATCCTTTAACGCCCAGCGATCTCAATGCGGTGGATGCCTGGATGATGTGGGATCCCCTGCTCAGCGATGCCGAGAACAGCGGGCAGTTCAGGGTGATTGCTGACGGCACCGGGCGGGTCAACAACCATCAGTTCTATCTCGCCGAACGCGGATTTGCCGCCCATTCGGGCGATCTGCTGCAGGTTCTGCTTGGCGCGCTGGAGCAGACGGGACGTTACATTGATGCGCACCGCGCGGAAGCGGCCGGACTGCTCTCTACCGAACTCGGCATCTCTACTTCCTCTCTGATGCATGCCCTGGCCCGGCGCAGTCATCAGCCCCAGCGCATGAATTTAGCCATCATCCGCGAACAGCAGACCATCGCAGACCGCTTCTATGCGCTGGGGCTGTTTAGTCGCGCTATCCGGGTTCGCGAGTCAGTCTGGCATCCATAGCGTTTTTTCAGCTAAGCATCGAACTTTTCCTCGCTAAGCGCGGCAACCCGCGTTTGATATGTTGCGCTGACTACAACAGACTCAGGAATGAGAAATGAAAAAAGTATTACTCAGCGCACTCATTATTGCCGCTCAGGCGGGCTTAGCATTCAGCACCCAGGCAGCAGAGAAGCCCGAAACGATCAATATCGGTTTCCAGAAGGCCAATATCTTCGCGCTGCTGAAATATCGCGGCACGCTGGATCAGGAATTTAAAAAGCAGGGGATCGCGGTTCACTGGATTGAGTTCCCGGCCGGGCCGCAGATGCTTGAAGGGTTGAACATCGGCAGCATCGATCTCGCGGCGACCGGCGACGCGCCGCCCACCTTTGCGCAGGCCGCTCAGGCCGATCTGGTCTATCTGGCACACTCGCCCGCCAACCCGAAAACCGAGGCGATTGTGGTTCCGGCCGACTCGCCGATCAAAAGCGTTGCAGATCTGAAGGGGAAGCGCGTCGCGCTGAACAAAGGCTCTGACGTGAACTATCTGCTGGTCACCGCGCTGGAGCAGGCGGGGCTGAGCTACAAAGACATTACGCCGGTTTATCTACCTCCTGCCGATGCGCGTGCCGCTTTCCAGCGCGGCGCAGTGGACGCCTGGGTCATCTGGGATCCTTACTATGCAGAAGTGGAAACCAATGCTCACGCGCGGCTGATCAAAAATGCAGAAGGACTGGTGCCCCATTACACCTTCTACCTCGCCAGCCGTAAGTTTGCGGAAGGGTACCCGCAGATCGCCAGCAAGGTCGTGGATGAACTCGGCACGCTCAGCAGCTGGGCCAATCAGCATCAGGAAGAGGCAGCCAGAATCATGTCCACCTCAACCGGGCTGCCCCAGCCTGTCTGGCAGCGCGCGCTGGCGAGAATGCCGTTTGGCGCAGAGCGGATGACGCCAGAGGTCTTCACCCAGCAGCAGGCGCTGGCGGACACCTTTACCCGGATTGGTCTGCTGCCGGTGAAGGTCGATATCCGCAGCGCCACCTGGTCGCAGGATAAAAAGTAGGTGAGAGCCGGGCGGAGGTTCGGGGGAGCTTCCGCCTGACGCCAGAGGGGACACTGGCACGGCCTCTCCATCCGTCCGGAGCCTGTTTATGACGGTCAGGATATTATCCGCCACCGGCTCCAGAGCAAAAATTAACCTGCCGTAAGGCAAGCGGCAGCAGGATGCAAAGGCGTTGATCAGGTGAGAAACAGGAGGGCTTTAGCGAAGCGGTGCTTACATTTCATAGGGTTACATAATATTAATATCCTCAGACTGCGTCATGCGCTGTTCTACACTTACACATTCAATCACGTCATTTGATTGAAAAAGCAGCATCACGAAGAGGGTGGCGACCGCAAACATTCACGCAGCCGCAGCCTTCATAACTGATCATGCACGTGAGGAGAACACCATGAAAGCAGTTGTCTATAACGGACCTTTTGACGTTTCAGTCAAAGAGGTGCCGGATCCCAGAATCGTTCGTCCTACCGATGTCATTGTCCGTATTACCACCACCAATATCTGCGGTTCCGACCTGCATATGTACGAAGGGCGCACCAGCTTCGAACAGGGTCGCATCTTTGGCCATGAAAACCTGGGCCAGGTCATTGAAATCGGCGGCGCGGTTGAGCGGGTCAAAGTCGGCGATTATGTCTGCCTGCCTTTTAATGTTGGCTGTGGATTCTGTGAAAATTGCGAGAAAGGGTTAACCGGCTACTGTCTCACGGCAAACCCGGGTACGGCCGGTGCCGCCTATGGCTTTGCTGAAATGGGCGAATGGGATGGCGGACAGGCGGAGTTACTGCGCGTTCCCTATGCTGACTTTAACTGTCTGGTGCTGCCGCCTGATGCGGTAGAAAAAGAGGAAGACTACGTTCTACTGTCCGACATCTTCCCCACCGGCTGGCATGCCACTGAACTGGCAGGCTTGCGCCCCGGAGAGAGTGTTGCCATTTACGGTGCCGGACCGGTCGGCCTGATGGCTGCACACTCGGCCCTGATCAAGGGTGCTTCGCAGGTGTTTGTGGTGGATACCCATCCGGACAGACTGGCGCTGGCCGAACAGATGGGCGCAGTGGCCATCAACGGCGTGGGTGATGAGGCCGTCAATAAAATTCTCGAGTTAACCGATGGGCGCGGCACGGATTGCGGTTGCGAGTGCGTGGGCTATCAGTGCTGCAATAAACATGGCCACGAGGATAACTCTGCCACGCTGAACAGCCTGGTCGCCTCAACCAAGGCCACTGGCGGCATCGGTGCGGTAGGCGTTTTTGTTCCGCAGGATCCCGGCGGCGCGACCGATCTGGCCCAAGAGGGTAAAGTGCCTTTCGATTTTGGTAATTTCTGGTTCAAGGGTCAGTCGATCAAGACCGGCCAGTGTAATGTCAAAGCGTACAACCGCCAGCTCGCCAGGCTTATCCATCAGGGCAGAGCCAATCCGGCGCAGATCATCTCGCACCGACTCGCGCTGGCAGACGCAGCCGAAGGCTATAAGCATTTTGATGATCGTGATAATGGCTGGACGAAAGTCATTCTGAAACCCTGACAGGCCACTCAGAAGAGATAAGACACATTCAGGTGGTGGGAAGAGGGAGAACGCAAACTGCCTGTCTGTGGCTGGGGATGTTTAGTGCAATCATATCCTGGGATATGAGAGAAGAGGAAAACAGCACGGCAGGCAATGAGATCAGAGATCCATCGCGATCATCGGCCCTTTATTTAACATAAATTACATTATGCGAACTAATATAATGTTACGTGAAAACTATGACAGAAGCCCCGAACCGCTCGCGATGAAGATATAAGCAACAAAGTTGGAATTGAGACGGAATTGTAGTGAAAAAATTATACCGGCGGCAGCGGGCATCGTTAACTCAAAATAAAAAGATGTCCGGAGATGACGGTTCAGGATCAGGCAAGCCAGCGGGCGTAGCATATTTACATTATTAATAACGCTCCATAAATTAAAACTATAAATAGCAATCATCATTCATTACTGATATTAAAATGGCAGATATCCACATCAGTCGCATAAAACAACACCATCTTTAATTCCATAAATTTTAACCACATCCTCAATCAAATTGGTTATTGATTTCTTCACGGGCAGCATGGCGTGTCGCATTCGCTACGGTTCCGCGATCTACCAGTTTCCCCTGTAACAACAGATTATAAATTGGTGAATGTGGGCGATTAAGGCGGTTCTGAATAAGCTGAATCGCTTCGTAACCTAACTCACGGCAAGGAACGGCAAAGCCGGTAACAGGCATCTCCGGTGAGCCTTCCAGCCGACTCGCCAGGTCAGTGGTCATTATCGAAATATCTTCGGGCACCCGGAGACCTCGTGCCAGCAGCACATTCTGAACACCAGTGACAATGCCCTTGCCACCCGGCAGAATCACATCCGGCCACTGGTCCCGTGGGTGATCATCCAGCCAGCGATTCAAGGCAGTCTCCGTGTCTCGTGATGAGTAAGCTTCAATCACAATCAAGTCATGCTGTGCATTAAACGGCATATGAAAGTGGCGATAAGCATGCTTGATCCCCTCCAGACGCAAAAATAGCGTTTCGCGTCGCAGGCAGGTCACGGTTAACACGCGTCGATGCCCCTGTTCAAACAGATATTGCATTGCGGCAAAACCAATTGCCCGATGATCCGGTGATACTGCATCCAGCATCATGTCTTTATCACGCGAGTTGATTAGCACGCAGGGTTTACCCAGTGACGAGGCCAGATTGAAAATAGCTTGATCGTCGGTGCCAATAATGATGATCGCGCTTATATTTTTCGCCCCTGCTTTTTCCAGAAACAGTTTCACATCGGCCCGTTGCTCTTCCAGAGGACAATAACTGATATGGACATCGTGAGATGCACAGGCCGCAGCAATACCATGGGTAACTTCGAGGTAGAAGTGATCTCCGCGCGGAGTGAATGTGCGTCCCGGAGCAAAGACGACGATGTCATTAATCAGAAGGCGACCACTTACCATGTCCTGCAATACGCCGAGTCGACGCGCGCAATTAACAATCGCTTCACGTGCTTTATCGCTGGTATAGGATTTGCCGCTCAACACGCGTGAAACTGTACTTATTGAGTAACCGGTCAGGGTTGAAATTTCATCCATCCGAAGCTTGCCAGCCATAATGTGATCTCTATCCCAATCAGTTTTTGCAAATTTTTGCAAACGTAATGCTATGACATTACAACTATTTTACATCGGGTTCCCAAGTATTCGCCCTGCTCTGCGAACATTCTCACAAAAAGAGTTTGCTCCTTTCACTGCCCTTTTTTTATGTTCGCCCCAGGCATCTTAATAACGGTAACAGGTGGAGAATCCCGATGTTAAAAGTTGCGATAGTCGGCATGGGCAATATTACCCATTCACATATCCAGGCGTTTTTACAATTTCCTGAGCGAGGCAAAATTGTCGCAGTTGCCGATGTCTATCCGGAAAAAGCGCGCGAGAAATTACAGCGTTATGGTTTGCATGATGTACGGGTTTATAGCGATCTCGGGGAGATGCTGGCCGGGGGTGATGATATTGATGTGGTGGATGTCTGCACTCCGCCTTATGTGCACGCAGAAAACACCATTTTAGCATTGCAGGCAGGTAAGCACGTGCTGTGCGAAAAACCAATGGCCGCCTCGCTTGAGGAGTGCGATGCAATGATCGCGGCTCAAAAAGCGAGCGGGAAAATATTGTCGGTAGTGGCCCAGAATCGCTTTACCGACGCCTTCTGGCGTCTGAAAGCCGCCGTTGACTCCGGGCTGGCTGGCAAAATTTGCCATGCGCAGGTGGATTCGTTTTGGTGGCGCGGCCACTCCTACTATGACTTGTGGTGGCGCGGTACGTGGGAGAAAGAAGGCGGCGGCTGCACCCTTAACCATGCGGTACACCATATTGATGCCATGCAATGGATACTGGGTGCGCCGACTGAAGTCGTCGCCATGATCAGCAACGTTTCACATGATAACGCGGAAGTCGAAGATCTCAGCGCCGCCATATTCCGCTATCCCAATGGTGCCCTGGCACAGCTGACAGCCTCTGTAGTCCATCATGGCGAAGAGCAGAAGATCGTGTTGCAGGGAGAAAAAGCGCGTCTCTCAGCACCGTGGAAAGTCGTCGCTATGCAGGCGGCGGAAAATGGTTTCCCGGAAAAAGAGAACAACCTTTCACTTGAAAGCGAGCTTGAACGTTTTCAGGCGGATATGCAGCCACTCGCCTGGACTCTGCACGCCGGACAGGTTGATGACTTCTTCTCCGCCATCGAGCATCAGCGCACACCGTTGGTTGACGGCGAGCAGGGTAAACGCTCACTGGAACTGATCACCGCGATCTATAAATCCGCCATCGTCAGAAGCACGGTCTCACTGCCGATTGCACGTGATGACACCTTCTACCGTACCGGAGGATTAATCGCCAGCGCCCCACACTTCTATGAAAAACAGTGTTCGGTAGAAAACTTTGCCGACGTCGATGATATCCCTCTGGGTAAAAACTTTGCGTGAGAAAATAACCATGAACAAACAGGATGGCATGAACTACGCACCGAAAGGTAAACCACTGCCGGTGGTACAGCCTGGCGAATTTGTTATAGCGGCAACCGGCCTTGATCATGGCCACATTTACGCCATGTGCAATGGCTTAACGGAGGCCGGCGCGACGCTGAAGTGGGTCTATGATATCGATCCGGCCAGAGTGGATAAGTTTGTACAGCAATTCCCTCAGGTTAAGGTGGCAGACTCACTGGAGACTCTTCTGACTGACCCGCAGGTTCAACTGATTGCCGCAGCGGCAATTCCGTCACAACGCTGTGCGTTAGGCCTGAAAGTGATGGCTGCGGGTAAGGATTATTTCACCGACAAAGCGCCTCTCACCACTCTCGAACAGCTTGAAGATGCTAAAGCAATGTGCGCCCAAACCGGACGCAAATATGCGGTTTACTACAGTGAACGCTTGCATGTGGAAAGCGCAGTATTTGCCGGGCAGTTAGTAGAAAAAGGGAGCATTGGGCGGGTAGTGCAAACCCTCGGTACCGGCCCGCATCGGGAAGGTATCGGTCGCCCAGAGTGGTTCTATCAGCGCCGCTATTTTGGCGGCATTCTGTGTGATATCGGCAGCCACCAGATTGAACAGTTCCTCTATTACACCGGCAATAGTGATGCCACTGTTGTTGCCAGTCAGGTGAGGAATTTCCATCATCCGCAGCATCCACAATTTGAAGACTTCGGTGATGCCATGCTGGCTGGCGAAAATGGCGCTACAGGCTATTTTCGCTGTGACTGGTTCACGCCTGATGGCTTATCCACATGGGGTGATGGACGCATGACACTGCTCGGTACTGATGGTTATATCGAAATCCGTAAATACACCGATTTAACGCGTGGTGAGCAGGATGTGGTCTATCTGGTTAATAAAGAGGGGGAGTTTCGCTATACCGTTTCTGGCGAAGTCGGTTACCCCTTTTTCGGCCAGTTAATTAAAGATTGTATCAACCGTACCGAACATGCCATGACGCAGGCGCATGCGTTTAAAGCAGCTGAACTTTGCGTCAAAGCGCAGATGTTAGCTAACGCGTCATAACGCATCTGTTTAATACGTTGAGTTCCAATTCTGTTGATAACAATAGCGGCAGGGCATTGCACCTTGCCGTTAATACAACCCCTACCAGAACAGGAATCGGATCGATGGTTAAACCTACAGAACGTCGTGTGGGCTATGGCGTAGCCATTGGCTACGGCTTAACAGATTTATTTGGCGGCGGTGCTTTTGCCGTTATCGGCACCTGGCTGCTGTTCTTCTATACCACCTACTGCGGATTATCCGTATTTGAAGCGGGATCGATATTTGCCATCGCCCGCGTGATCGACGCAATATTAAGCCCGATTATGGGGTACATTACGGATAATTTCGGTAATACCCGACTGGGGCGTAAATTTGGCCGCCGCCGTTTCTTTCTGCTTATCTCCTCGCCTTTAATGTTGTTGTACGGTGCATTGTGGGTAACGGATATGGGCTACTGGTATTACCTGGGTACCTATCTCACCATCGAATTACTGTCGGCAATGGTGCTGGTACCGTGGGAAACACTGTCGTCAGAAATGACTAATCGCTTTAGTGAACGCACACGTCTCTCAGGTGTCCGCCTGATGTTCTCGGCGCTTGGTAGTTTCCTGGCAGTTTCCGTGCCAGGTCTAATTATGCAATACACCGGCAAAGATAACGCCATCACCTATACCCTGACTGGGGTAATCTTCTCGGTGATCTATTGCATCTCGGTATTTATTACCTGGCTGACAACCTGGGAAGCGAAAGATATTCAACCTGAGCAGGATATTGCACAGCATCCCGCGCGAAAAGCTGGTTTCACGGCACATTTTAAATACCTTTTTCTCGACCTGGCCTCTTCATTCCGGATTAAAGCTTTCCGTCAGCATCTGTTGATTTACCTGTTTTCCTTTACCGCGATCGACGCGTTTGTGGCAGTATTTACCTACTTTGTCATTTATGGTCTGAAACAGGATGCATCCCTGGCGTCGTTGCTACTGAGCAATATGATGTTTATGTCCATTCCGGGCACGTTTATTTTTATGATGTTACTCGGCCGTTTCAATATGACGCCGTCTAATGCCTTACGTATCGCTTACCTGGGTATTATGGCTGTATTTATTTTTCTGTTTGCGATTTATCAATGGCAATGGCAGGTGCCTACGCTGGCCTTTAGCGCGGTATTTCTGTTCCTGGGGATTATGCGTGCTGGCCTCATTTATATTCCGTGGAATATTTACAGCTTCATTCCCGATATTGATGAAATGGTGACCTGTAAACGGCGCGAAGGGATCTTTGCCGGCGTCATGGTATTAACGCGAAAAAGCTCAGTAGCGGTCGCCATATTTATGATTGGTGTGGTGCTGCAGGAGAGTGGTTTTGTAAAAGGCAACGGTTCACAACCGGAGAGTGCCGTGCAGGCGATCGTTGGATTGATGGTGTTTGTCACTGCTGGTCTTCTGGCCGTTAGTTTCTGGCTGACTTTCAGGTTCAAACTAACCCAGCGCAGCCACAAATTATTAGTTAAAGAGGTGGCACGCCGTAAACTCGGCGGCACGCCGGCGCAGTGCGATGAAGCAACCCGGGCCGTGATTAAAGAACTCACCGGTTATGCCTATGACGAAGTCTGGGGAACAGCGCGCACGAAAACCAGCAGCGATACGGCGATTAGTCGCGAATTGAAATCGAAGCTTTAACCACACTACAGCGGAGCCATCAAACCGGGACTTACTGATGAGCCAATTTATGATTATCACAGCCATTTGAATCCACGAGAAATGGCTGAAGATCCCCGGTTTGCCAATCTGAGCGAGATAGGGCTGGGAACTTTCAGACGGCGGGCATCGCGGGTAAGGTCCAGTTTGGCTCGGCCTGGTGGTTCAACGAGCAACAGTACGGGGTGCTGCGACAGCCGGAACGGGTCGCACAGACAGGACTTCTGAGCCAGTTTATCGGTATGTTGACCGGTTCACGCAGTTTTCTATCCTGTCCGCGTCATGAATACTTGCGGCGTATTCTGTGTAACCTGCTCGGTTAGTGGGTCAGGAATGGCATATTACCGGATGATGAGAAGCGGCCCGGAAGCATGGTGCAGGATATCTGCTTTAACAACGCAGGACGTTATTTTACGCAGTAATCGTGACCAATCTGCAGGACCACGTTGCATTATAGCCCGGCAGTTGCACTATGGCACAATTCGCTTTAAGCGGTTTCACAGCCTGAATTACAACGACACGCAGCCCCCGTTCTTGAGCAATCCTTCCCGGTGTCCTACCTTCAATCAGCGCCCTTAACGCCTCTCATCAAGCCAACCGGAGTCAAGATGACTAACAATCCCAACCCCCATTCCTGCAGCGACACCCTCTTTTTCGATGTCAATGAGACCCTGCTGGACACGACCGAACTGAATCAGGTGGTCGCACAGCGACTCGGTGACCGGCCGGAACGTGCCGAAGCCTGGTTTACCTCGGTGCTGCACCACTCTCTGGTCGAATCCGTGACCGGCAGCTGGCATAGCTTTGGTGATATCGCCGAAGCGGTGCTGAAGATGACCGCTTCGCGTTACGGTGTAACCCTGCCTGAAGAAGCAACGCCACTGGCTGACATTATCGCCGCAATGCCGCCGCATCCTGATGTCGCCGCAGGGCTGACTGCCCTGCAGCAGCAGGGTTTGACGCTGGTTGCGCTGACCAACTCCTCAGCGGCGCTGGCTGAACAACAACTCAGTTCAGCCGGGCTGGCACCGCTATTCGCCCGCATTCTCAGCGTGGAGCAGGTTAAGGTTTATAAGCCCGATCTGAGAGTTTATCAGTGGGCAATGAAAGAGATGGGCAAGCCTGCCGCAGAGTGCATGATGGTGGCGGCGCATGGCTGGGATGTCGGTGGCGCAAAACGTGCAGGGATGAAGACCGCATTTATCACCCGCAAAGGCCAGTCACCTTATCCACTGGCGCCTGCACCGGATTTGATCGTCAGCGACACAGGTGCGCTGGCCGCACAGCTTAAACGGCTCAGCTTAACGCAATGAACGGCAGATCAAATCCGGGCATTCAGCCTGCCTGTGTCTCAAATGCCGATCTGACCGCTTCCACGATGCGTCCGGACAGCGTCGCGTCGTCCAGCATCGGGAACGTTTTTTTAAGCTTGCCTGAGATCTGCCAGCCATTTTCCTTCAGCGAACGGATAATCCGGCTTGCATCCTGATCGGGCATTTCCACAACCTCTTTCAGACGCTGCTGCGCACGCTGAAATATGACTAACACGCGCGCTTCATCTGCCATTTCTGTTCGAACGGTGTGCTCTATGACTCTGCACGTATAGAGCACATGCTCGGTTAGGTCGGGATAACGCCAGGCGAAGCGGGCATCCTCATAGTCGCTGAAAATGAAGTTACTTTGCGTGCCATCTTCATAGGTTTTGAGTTCACCAAACCGATAGCAGCCTGCATAACGCCGCATAAGCCGTTTAGAAAACACGTCCAGCGTGCGATCGTAACCGACGCGAAAGTCCATCGAACTGGTGATGGTAGCCGAGACGGGCAGAATGACCCCATCCGGTATCGCTCCGTCACGAATCAGCGTGTCATTAATTAAAAAGCGGTGGATACGACCATTGCCATCGCGCATGGGATGGATATAGACAAATCCAAACGCAACAACAGCGGCACGGGCCAGCGGCGCGGCTCCGTGCGTCGCCTGTTCAAAGGCTTTCAGCCCCTGCATGAAGCGAGGAACATCATCATAGTGCGGCGCAATATAGTGGACGATATCTTCACGCATTGTCGACTGCCCGACAAATACCGGCGAGCGTCGCAGACCCAGTCCCAGTGCATCCTGTCCCAGAATGCCCTGCTGTATCGTGTGCAGGCTGACATCGCTGAGCGGATCGTCCAGCTGACCGCAATACTGCGCAATAACGTGGGCAAACCGCTGAATGCGATCGCCCTGGTCCGACTCTTTCTCGATAAGAAAACTGGCACGGGACTCTTTAAATGTCAGCCAGCTGGCGGTGCGCATCAGAATATCTGCGCCAAAGGCCTTATCCAGATCTGAAAAGGCCGCATTGAGATCGAACGCCAGCGCCTGTTCAACGGCAGCTGTTCTGCGCACCAGGGGGCAGAAATCGATCGATCCCGGCAGGTTATCGTTAATGCGCCAGCGTCTGCTGCGTTTCACGGTGGTTCGGGTCAGATACGCTTTCGATGAAATCGCGTCAATATAGCCGCCATTAGTGACATCGGGCACCTGCAGCAGGTTACCGGTCAGCCACTCATAGAAAAACCCTGCCCGACGCGCATATTGTCCGAACGGCTCCTGATGACACCACGCCTCCAGAGGTTCCGGCCCGATTACCGTAAACAGGCGGGCAAAAAACTCCAGGTGAATCTCCTCATATTTGAGACCAAAGGCAAAATGCCCGGCAAAATCATCTTCCGGCTGATAGCCAGGAGGATAGTAATTTTCCACCTGCCCCTGACTGTCATGATGAGAACGTACCGTTCCAATCGCTGATTTCACACGCAGTGGCTGCGCCAGTCTGATTGCATAACGTTCGCGCAATGCGCTAAAGCCGACCAGCATACTGAATCCTTTATTTTTCACGCTAAAACGCTAACAGAAAGGATTTCTATCACGAAAACGATAACTTCGCTACATCGACCCGGCTAATCTTTGCCCGAAAACGCGAATAAAAAAGAGAGTTGATGCGAAAACAGTAATGCAGACCCTATTCAGGGCTTAACCACGATGCACAAAAGCCCGATGACAATCATCACCACGCCCGCCAGGCTATGCCAGCTGAACGCCTCATGAAATACCGGCAGAGAAACTGCAGCCAGCCAGACCAGCACATAACTCAGGCTGAGCAGCGGATAGACCCGGTTCAGGGGGAAATGTCCCAGCGCCCGGATCCAGCAGAGCATGGAGAGGCCATAGGCGCCCAGCCCCGCCACCAGCAGCAGGGCGGGCAGAATGCCGATAGCAGGCAGTGACGTCAGACTGCTGACATCGGGCAACTGCGGCATCGCCCAGCGCATCATCAGCTGCGCCGCCGAGACCAGCAGCACGCTGCAGGCAACCCATCCATACCCTTTCATATCTGACTCGCCATCAGCGCCACGCCAGTGACCACCAGCAGCGTGCCGGTTATCTGGCGCGGCGTTAACCGTTCACGCCACAGGAGACGTCCGGCCAGCGCCACAAAAATAAAGTTAAGGCTCAGCATCGGGTAGGCCTGGCTGACCGGCACCCGCTGCAGCACCAATAGCCAGAGGAGCATCGCAACGCCCAGCAGCAGCACGCTCACGCCAATCCAGCTCAGGCGCGTCCGGCGGGATACCGCCCTCGTCGCCTGCTTCTGGCAAAGCTGTGCGCTGCAGCTGAGCAGACTGACCAGAATAATCAGCAGCAGCATTACTTCGTCTGGCTGTAGTAGAGGCAGACCAGCCTGCCCTGACGATAGACGGCGTCCGGCACCGGCACATCCTCATCGATATCGCTGTGAACCGAGTCCATCAGCAACAGCAGCGACACGCTCCCCTCGCGACGATGTGGGGCAAGCCAGCCGGCGAAATCTGCCCGTGAAACAAAGCGGGACTGCGCATCCGGGTAGCCGAGCCCATATTCCAGTTCCCCCTTGCTGTCATAGAAACCGATATCGCTGCGCTGCAGGTGCCAGGCGGCCGCAGAGGCGATGCCGGGGTTGTCAGCCAGGATAAAGCGGCTGGCAGCCAGTTGCTTACTGATAACCGCCACAAAACGCTGCGGCTGTTTGGCATCGCGGATCTTATCGGGGATGGCCGCACCGATAACCAGCGCAAGGCCCAGCGGGCAGAGTGCCGCCGCCAGCCAGCGACGCGAGGAAGAACGGCAGCTGTACGCCCCCACCAGCCCCCAGCAGAGGAATGCCACTGCCGCCAGCACCAGCTTCAGCATCTCATGCGTGGCGAACAGCGGATGATGCGTCAGGCTCCAGGGGGCCAGCACCAGCAGTACGGCGGCCAGCGTCAGGATACCGAATATCAGGTTCAGCCAGCCATTCAGCGTCAGGGCGCGCCCTGCCCGCTGCGCAGCGTTCAGGCCATAATGGGCCATCAGCAGTGAAAGCGGAACAAAACAGGGCAGGATATAGGTCGGGAGTTTGCCCTTGGCCAGACTGAAAAACAGCAGCGGCATAACCGTCCAGCTCAGCAGATAGAGCGCACCGGGATGCTGATGACGCTCACGCCAGCCCGTAAGCAGTGCCCCCGGCAACAGTGCCAGCCACGGCAGCGTGCCCAGCAACAGAATCGGCAGGTAATACCAGAATGGGGCTTTGTGCTGCGCATTCGCTTCTGCGAAGCGCTGGATATGCTCGACCCAGAAGAAGTAGTGCCAGAAATCGGGAGCCTGATGATAAATGGCCAGCACCCAGGGCGCGCTGATTGCCGCAGCAGAGAGCAGCGCCAGTGGCCCGAAGCAGAGCAGCTCCGGCACTCTCTTGCGCCAGATTGCCCACGGCAGGATCGTCAGTACCGGCAGCGCCAGTGCCAGAAAGCCTTTGGTCATGAATCCCATGCCGCAGGCCAGCCCCAGCAGCAGATAGCCGCCCACGCGCCCGACGCGTCCACTGGCCTCTGTCGCCAGCCAGAAGCTGCACATGGCGGCCGCCAGCCAGAGCATCAGCATCGGATCGAGCACCGCATAGGTGCCGACCCCATAGACCAGCAGCGAGCTGAGGAAAATGATCGCGCCGGTGATCGCGGTTCGCGAGGAAGCAAACATCCGCCTGCCGAGCCAGAAAATCAGGGCGGCGGTCAGGGCAGTGGAGAATATCGAGCCGGCCCGCACGCCAAAATTATTGTGGCCAAACAGCCACTGACCCAGCGAGTTAATCCAGTAACCCGCAATCGGTTTTTCAAAATAGCGCAGGCCGAAAAAGTGCGGCGTGATCCAGTTGCCGGATGCCAGCATCTCCCGGCTGATCTCCGCATAGCGGGTTTCATCCGGCTGCCAGAGATCGCGGAACACTGGCGGGACAAGGTAATAGAGGATAAAAAAGCTGAAAAACAGCAGCCATATTGTCTGGTTACGTATCCGCACTAGTTCGCCTCTTCCATCCGTTTCTGGCAGCCCAGCCACCCTTCCCGTCCGGCAATTTCGCCTCTGACCACCCGGCCTAATGGCAGCGTCGTCAGATCAGCGGGCAGCAGTTCACTGAGCGGACAGAACTGAATGCCGTTATCGGCGGCCAGGGTCAGGAGGCGATCGAAGTCCGGGTAGCCGATGATCCCCTCCACTTCGGCATGAACGGTGTAAACCGCCCCCTCTTCCGCAGCGAGCATTCGGGTCAGAATGAAGTCGTTGTACCCCTCTGCGCTGACCTCGCGCCCCACCACCTCATCCCAGGTCGGCAGCGTCACCGGAATCTGCACCGTCCCAATCTGCCCGTCTGGCAGCACCGGCCGGAACGGGCCGCTGCCGCGACAGTCGCTGTTGTAAGTGAATCCGAACGGCTGTTTAGCGGCGACCACCCGGCCATCCGCGCGCCATCCGGCCACGGCCGAGCAGCTGACCGGATGGCCGAGGATCTCACTCAGCAGGTCGGTGCCGCGCGCTATCTGCTCTGCCAGCTTTTCCTGCGGCCAGACGCCCGCCCAGGTCTGCCACGCAAAGTGGTCCCAGGCGTGCAGTCCCACCTCATGCTGACGGGTGGCGTCCTGAATAATGTGCCGCAGACGGCGCCCCATCTGCTTGCCTGGCCACGCCGTTCCGGCCAGCAGGATATCCCAGCCATAGAGCGACGCGGCCCGGGAACGCACCATTTTCAGGAGAAAGGCCGGTTTCACCAGTCGCCAGAGATGGCGGCCCATGTTGTCCGGCCCCACACTGAAGAAAAAGCTGGCCCGCACAGCATGACGCCGGAACAGCGTAAGCAGCGCCGGCACGCCCTGCTGCGTGCCGCGCCAGGTATCTACGTCAATCCGCAGACCGATCTTCTTCATCACTTATCAGCCTGTTGCTCAATGGTGCGCAGGAAGAAGTCGAGCGTGTTGTCGATGGTGACATCCATCGTCACGGTTGGGGTCCAGCCGAGTAAGCGGCGCGCATTGCGGATAGCAGGTTTGCGGTGCTCCACATCCTGATACCCTTTTCCGTAGTAGCTGCTGCTCTCCACTTCGCGGAAACCGGCAAACGGCGGGAACTGGCTACGCAGCGGGTGACGCTCAAAGCTCTCAAGCAGCTGCTCGGCCAGCTCTTTGATACTGGCTTCGTTGTCCGGATTACCGATATTGATGATCTGCCCATCACAATTCTGCTGTTTGTTTTCGATGATGCGGAACAGCGCCTCCACGCCATCTTTGATATCGGTAAAGCAGCGCTTCTGTTTGCCGCCGTCAATCAGCTTGATGGGCGAACCTTCCACCAGGTTGAGGATCAGCTGGGTAATGGCGCGGGAGCTGCCGATACGCGCGGCATTGAGGTTGTCCAGACGCGGCCCCATCCAGTTGAACGGCCGGAACAGGGTAAAGCGCAGCCCCTCTTTTTCGCCATAGGCCCAGATCACCCGATCCAGCAGCTGTTTGGAGACCGAATAGATCCAGCGCTGTTTGTTGATCGGCCCGACCACCAGATTGGAACAATCTTCATCGAAGCTGTCATCGGTACACATGCCGTACACCTCAGAGGTGGACGGGAAAATAATGCGCTTCTGATACTTCACACAGTCGCGAATGATTTTCAGGTTTTCTTCGAAATCGAGCTCAAACACGCGCAGCGGATTGCGGGTGTACTCAATCGGCGTGGCGATCGCCACCAGCGGCAGGATGACGTCACATTTCTTGATGTGATACTCAATCCATTCGGAGTGGATAGCGATGTCCCCTTCGACAAAGTGGAAACGCGGATGATCGAGGAAGCGGCTGATGGCATCGGAACTGATATCCAGGCCATACACCTCGAAATGCGCATCCTCCAGCAGCCGTTCGGTAAGATGGTTACCGATAAAGCCGTTAACGCCGAGGATAAGGACCCGGGTGCGGCGCTGGAGCGCCGACTGCGGCTGCGAATAGAGCAGCGCGCCTGGCACCATGCCCAGACTCTGCGCCAGCTGACTGCCGTTCATATAGACGCCATGCTCGGACTGCCCGGTCTGGATTTCAAGCGCCCCTTCACCACAGGCAATCAGGAACGGCTGCTTAGAGATTACCGTGCCCGGTCTGGCCTGATGCGGCTCGTGATGAACCCGGCTCTTCCAGACAATGAAGCGGACCGACCCAGCGAAGGCAAAGGCGCCAGGCCAGGGATCGGTGACCGCTCTGACCAGATTGTGAATCGTCTGAGCAGGCTGGTTCCAGTCAATCCGTCCATCTTCGGCGGTGCGACGGCCGACACGGGTCGCCTGACTCTCATCCTGGGGCCACTCACTGACCTCACCCTGACGCAGGCGGGGTAAAACGTCGCCCAGCAGCTGCTCTGCGACACTGATGAGTTTACGGTGCAGGGTCAGCGCATTATCCTGGTCGTCGATAGCCACCGCCTGCTGCGCCAGAATATGACCGGCATCGGCACGCTTTACCATGCGATGCAGTGTGACACCCGTTTCGCGTTCACCGTTCACCAGCGCCCAGTTGAGGGGTGCCCGCCCCCGGTATTTTGGCAGCAGCGAGCCATGCAGGTTAAAGGCCCCTTTTTGCGCGCATTGCAGGATCTCATCGCTGAGCAGATGGCGATAATAGAAGGAGAAAATCATCTCTGGCGCCATGCTGCGGATACGATCCAGCCAGATCGGGTGATTCGCCTCGTCGGGCGCATAAACCGGGATGCCATGCTCTGCCGCCAGACGCGCAACCGAGCCGAAAAAAGGATTTTCGGTCGCCACGTCGTTGTGGGTGAAAATGGCGGTGATCTCATAGCCTGCCTTCAGCAGCGCATTGATGCCGACACAGCCCATGTCGTGATAGGCGAAAACGAGGGTCTTCATGATTGAGTATCCTGTACTGATGGCTCTTCTGGAGCCTGAACAATGCGTTGAACGAAATAGCGCGGACGCGCCCGAACGTCGTTATAAATGCGCCCGATGTACTCCCCGAGCAGTCCCATGCCCACAAACTGGGCACCCGTAAACATGAACAGCACGGCAAACAGGACAAAGACGCCATCTCCCGCCCAGGCCGCACCAAAGAAGAGGCGCAGAACAATCAGCACCAGCGAGAAAGCGAAGCCAGCGAGTGCAATCAGGCTGCCGATAACGCTGAGCAGTCGCAGGGGGGTGGTGGTCAGGCAGGTCACCAGGTCGTACATCAGGTTGATCAGGCGCATAAAGCTGTATTTCGAGTCGCCAAATGCACGCTCAGCGTGGATCACCGGCAGTTCGATGGTGTGACGGGCAAAGGTGTTCGCCAGAATCGGAATAAAGGTGCTGCGCTCGTGGCAGTTGAGCATCGCCTCAACGATGTGGCGACGATAGGCGCGCAGCATGCAGCCGTAATCCCCCATCGCTTTGCCGGTCACCCGCTGGATCAGCCGGTTGAGCGTGCGCGAGGCTTTACGCCGGAACCAGGTGTCCTGGCGCTGCTGCCGGACCGTGCCGACCACGTCATAGCCCTGACGCGCCGCCTCAACCAGCCGCGGGATTTCCTCCGGCGGGTTCTGCAGATCGGCATCGAGCGTGATAATCAGATCGCCACGCACCTGACTGAACCCGGCCATGATGGCGGAGTGTTGGCCGTAATTGCGGTTGAGCAACACACCGATGACCCGGCTGCCGGGTGCGGAAGCTGCCTGCTCAATCAGCCCGGCGGAACGGTCACTGCTGCCGTCATCGACCAGCAGGATTTCATAGTCCATCTGCAGTGTGTCGCAGGCGGCAGCGGTGCGCTGAAGCAGCTCCGGCAGGCTCTCCTGCTCGTTGTAGACCGGGATAACCACGGAGAGTCTGTTGATTGGTTTATTCTCGCCCATATCAGACTCCGGCAATGTCATGCAGCGCCTGAATGACGCGCTCGACATCCTGGTCCGTCATTGAGGGAAACAGGGGGATCGAACACATCTGCTGGCTGTTGCGTTCACTGGCGGGCAGACGTAAATCGGGATAGCGCTCGCGATAATATCTGTGGGTGTGGGCGGCCCGGAAATGCAGACCGCTGCCGATATTGCGCGCCTTCAGCGCCTGCATAAACGCATCACGCGAAAAACCACACCGGCGTTCATCAATACGGATAATAAACAGATGCCACGCATGCTGATGAGGCCAGGCGGGCAGTGACAGCGGCGTGAACGGCAGTGCGCGCAGCGCGGCAAGATAACGTTCGGCAATCTCGCGGCGGCGTGCAATAAAACCGGGCAGTTTCTGTAACTGCACCAGCGCAATGGCTGCGCTGATGTCGGGCAGGTTGTATTTAAAGCCGGGCATCATCACTTCTGCCTGCGGCAGACGGCCCTGCGTCTGGCGATCAAAAGCATCAACGGCCAGACCATGAAACTTCAGGCTGCGTATGCGATCGGCCAGCGCGGCGTCATCGGTTACCACCAGGCCACCTTCCGCACAGGTAATATTTTTAATGGCGTGAAACGAAAAAATTGCCGTGCCGCGGTGCCCGATCGGCTTTCCGTGATAGGTCGTGCCTGCCGCATGTGCCGCATCTTCAATGATGGCAATGCTATGCTGCTCAGCCAGCTGGTAGATCGGGTTAAGATCAACCGGTGCGCCAGCGTAATGGACCGGAATAATGGCGCGGGTCCGGGGCGTAATCGCCTGTGCAATCAGTTCCGGCGTCACCATCAGGGTATCAGGGTCCACATCGATCATGACCGGCGTGGCGCCCAGCAGCGTGATCAGATTCAGCGTGGAAACCCAGGTCATGGAGGGCGTAATCACCTCATCACCTGGCCCAATTCCCATTGCCATCAGCGTGACGTGCATTCCGGCGGTGGCAGAGCTGACGGCAATCGCGTGCAGGTTGCCGGTCAGCCGGACAAAGGCCTGCTCCAGTCCGGCGCACTGAGCGCCGGTTGTGATCCAGCCCGAGTCAAAGACCGCTTTCACGGCTGACAGCTCTTCATCACCCAATGAGGGACGGGAAAAAGGCAAAAAATCCATGCTAAAACTCCTGCAGATCAAACCCATAAGCGATCGCGCGAAATTAATCAGGCACAACGCCGGAAACAGAACTTAAATAGCGATTTATCATCCGCCGGCAGGGATGTTATTTACCCCAGGCGTCCATTTCTGGAATAGGGGTTGCCGGACGGGTAATACAAACTAGCGCACGAAAGTTAACTGAACATTAAATGAAGGGAATGAATAACAATAAATTAATGCAGGGTTCATTTGGTCATTTCTGAAAAAGTTCACTGATATGCATTAATATCGCCTCCGGGCAGACTTCTTTTTGATTGATTGATGATTTGTTTATAAAACAACGGAACCTGCCGCTGAATGATCGGCTTTCCATTATGTCCGGTCAGGGGGCCTCTCAGATAAAAATAGCTTACTGAAGAACGCAGATGATTAATCACCGCCCTCTTACAATCCCGGTAAACGTCAGATTCCATATTCCCGCCTTAATGTATTCTTAATATTTCCCGTTATTTTTGCGCTGAGACGACGGCCACCGTTAACGTTTCGTGAATCTCAGATGACAGCACGTTAATATTTGTCACATACGTCACGACAGAAAGGTAAAACAGTGTTACAAAGTCAATAAAATCGTGGTTTCAGGCGTCAGCGTTTGAGCCCGCTCAGAATGAGAAAATAGTGATGAACCGTGTCGCCTGCTTATACGCTCTGCTCGCCTTGTTCAGTCCGGCGCTTTACGCCGCCCCCGTCACCTATACCATCGCGCCTGAGAAAACGTCGATCGGCCTTTCATGGCGTGCCTTTGGTCATGACTTTTCTCAGGCCACACTGCAGGGCGTGACCGGCACGGTGACGCTTAATCGCGATGAAGAGCGTGATGACCATATCGACGTCACCATTCCGGTCGCGACGCTGGTGGCCTCAAACAGGCTGTTAACCTGGCAACTGAAAAGCGATCTGTTTTTCGATGCAGAGCATTATCCGCAGATTCACTTCGTCAGCAGCCGCGTTGCCTCGATGGGGGGCGCTGATTACCGGATTTTCGGGTTGTTAACGGTCAAAGATGTCAGCCGGCCAGTGGTGATGCTGGCCACGCTCGACAGCGGACAGGCCTTTGACCCCGCCTCAGATTCGCTGGCCCTGCATGCCTCGACCGCGATTTCCCGCACGGCATTCCGGGTGGATCGGCTGGTCGGCGTGGTGGATGATCGCGTCAACATTGCACTGACCATTGCGGCGGAAGTGAAGCGGCCGCTGTCCTCACCGTTAATATCGTCCCGATAAGGGTTGTCCCTTAACCTGACTCGCAATATAAACGCTCAGGTCAGGCTAAAAAACTATAGCCAACCTGAATACTAAAATAAAAAACTATATATGCGGTTTTCGCAGCTTTAATCTTTTATGACTTCGGGGTGGCGTTAATATTGCTTCTGGTGCGGCTTAACGTTTATGAACTGCGTGTTCAGAGAGAACCGGACAGCCTGCATCAGTCAATTAACAGGCAGGCAGAAAGATCGCAACGGGGCGGGCCCGACGGATATTACGGCACGCCAGGGCAGATCTGCGTACTGACGACATTATGAGAATCTGGTTTGGAACACGCTTTATCCCCGATGCGCACGACAACAGAAAGGGTGCTGCATGCCATCGTCTTTGAGGTGGTCGCCAATTGTCTGGTGTTCATCATTCTGATGATCTGCGCCTCCGCGGCGCCTGCGCAGTCGGCATTGTTGACGGTAGCTTCATCAGCACTGGCGATGGGATGGAACTATCTGTTTAACCTGTTGTTTGACCAGTTCCTGTTGCGAAAAGGCATGAAAAAAAGCTGGCGGATAAGATGCCTTCACGCCCTGTTATTTGAAGCGGGGTTGTTAGTGGTATTAATCCCCTTTGCCGCATGGTGGCTGGATATCTCGCTGCTTTCAGCGTTGAAGCTTGAATGCGGTCTGGTGCTGTTCTTTCTGGTTTATACCTGTCTGTTCAATCTGCTATGGGATTATGGAAGAGAATTGCAAAAACATTATGAATAAAGTCTATTATCTGGAAAAGTTAAGAAACTGCCCCTCCAGGGATATCCTGGATATCGTGACAAGCTATATGCGTAAAAAACTGCCTTATGACGATCTCTCTTCCTTTGAAGGTGCCTACGATCATCGCAAAGCCGAGCTGATAATGAATGAGACCTTCACTGAAGTACCTGCAGATGTCTGGCGACTGGTCTGCTGATCCGGTCAGATAATCTGCAGACCGGGCATCGCGTCATCCGGTCATGACGTGATGCCCGGCGAGCAGGAAACCGTGCGCGATCAGAAATGGTATGACAACCCGATCAGCCCGCTGTAATCTGTATTAAAGACGCCCCCAAAACTGCTATCGACTTTTGCATTCACAGAAAGGTCAGGGAGAATTTCGCCCTCCAGCCCGATACTACTGCGGTAACGGTTATCAGACCAGGCGCTGTAGCGCCGGTCAGACTGGCGATCGGAGAGCGTGGTCGTGGAGCCCTTTTTTCCCGGTGAAGCTTGATAAGAGAGGCTGGCATTAAGATTAACCTTTGGCAGTAAAGTCCCCAGGCCGCGTTTCTGCACCATCACCCCACTGGTGGTGAAGCAGGGCGTGGCTGAACTTAATGAGACTGTCGCATCTTCCCCCTTAAGGCTATAGCCGGACAGGATACCGGCGCTGACGCCGACAAAAGGCGCAACAGAGATCGTGTCGTCGGCCAGACGAAACTGATAGCCGGTGCGCAGACTCCCCGCCACTATGTGACTCTCCTTTTTCACCCCCGGGATGCGTAATGCAGGATCGAGGCTTATTTCCTGAGTCAGAAACATATAGCGGCTGGCGGCATCCGCGAACCATCCGCCATCACGCTGCCAGGCATAATAGGCACCTAATGTGGCCAGACGGTGTTTCTCCTGTCCCCCTCCTTTCACCTCACCCAGGGTGTAGCTGGCACTGACGCCTGCCGTGTGCGCACCGCCGCGCCTGTCCCAGCCGACATTCAGCGTCTGCTGATGACTCTTCAGGCCCAGGAAATGCCCTTGTGATTGCTCAATAGTGGCCCAGGTTCCGCTGCGATCCGGAGAGGCGCGCAGACTCTCTGTCCGGCTGTGCAGCTGGCTGACAGCCTCACTGACAATATATTGCCGCGCGGCCATCAAAGCGCGGGTTTGCTGAATCAGTGGCTGGTTGTCATAAACCGTGAACCACTCATCCGGATTGAACGCGGTTTTTTGGGTGTCCTTTTCGGCTTCTGCTGTAGCCTGCGCCTCTGCTTGCGCTTCAGGCTTTGCTTTCTCTTTTTCAGCAGCGGCTGGCTGCTCTGCTGGAGCCTCGGGGTCAGAGGTCACATCCGTTACCGGGGTGGGGTCTGGCGTTACGTCTGCAACAGGGATGACGTCTGATACAGGTGCGGGTTCCGGAACCGGGGTAACATCCGGCAGAGGCATCGGCTCTGGTGCCGGCGTGACATCTGTCACCAGCGCGGGCTCAGGCGCGATATCCGGTACAGGGGGCGGCTCCGGCGTGGCATCGGGTTCTGGTTCTGGTTCTGGTTCTGGTTCTGCCGTTTTACGGCCTTCAAGCACCCATAGCACGCGATTGTTATTGTCTTTCACCTCATAATTCGGCGTGTAAACACTGAATCCGCTGTAACTGTCAGCAAAGGAGAAGTAGCTGTGTGAGGTGCCTGCAGGGGCATCCACCATCACCAGATCCTGAGATAAGGTGGCCTGCCCTTCGTTGCCCAGTAACAGGCTCACGTCCAGCAGATTATCGCCTCCGCTGACAGCGTTTTTAACCATCAGCCGATCGTTTTCACTTGTTGAGGGTTTAGCGCCCAGCAGCAGCTTCAGCCCGGTTGCGTCCAGGGTATCAACGCTTAGCGTTTTGGGAAGCCAGCTACCCGCTGGCACCATCGAAAGCGAAGCGCCACGCTGTGCCCGGAGCGATGTGACGTTACTGTGGCTGGTCATACTCCAGTTTGCGTCTGACGCCAGGGTCATCTGGCTGCTGCCGGATGATGTCACCGCACCCTGATAATCTACTTTACCCAGATAGAGCGACGCATGGTCTGCCAGCCGGACATCACCTTCAACCTCACTGGCAGGCAGCCGCGCCAGCGTCTCTGCGCTTCGTACAGGCTGACTGCAGCGAGTCTCATCGGCGTAAATGGGAGCATAACAACGCCAGCTCTTCTCCCCTGTCAGCGGGCTGTCATTGTAGCCAAATGAGAGCGTGGCTGACTCAGCAGCAACAAAATTCGCTTTGACGCCAGCGTACTCTCCCGCCTGGAAAAAAGCCCCGGCACCCACATTAATCTGCCTGGCGCTGAAAAGTGAGGTGCGCCAGTCGTCATCAATCACCACTCCTCCAGCATGCGCCACGGGCTGTCCCGACAGAATCAGCGTGCCATTATCCACATTCAGATCGCCATTCAGATTCATTCCACCGGTCAGGGCAGTAATGGCCGTCGCGTTGCGCGGCTGGATGTTAACGTTCATCGCGCCATTCAGGATATTTTCCCGTGTCTCACCAAGAAAACCGCGAAAAGCCTGAACGTTAAGTTGCGTCAGACGGTGATTGATAGCTTCATTTGCGTCGGTACCAAGATAAGTCCAGGTTTTCGTCGACGATTTATCGGTAGGGAAGTACCAGTATGAGGCAGTATTTAACTGAAAATATTCGGTCTCCTTCGTATAGGGATTGTTATAAACATAAATGTTACCTGGCGTTCCTTCAGGAGTCCTGCTGCTGAAGGTGTAGAAAGGGACGTCGGCGGCGGTACTGCCCGTAATGTTGAGCGTCGCCGTGGTACCACTGTGGTTGACCAGTTTAGCCCCACCATCCGTATGATTAATTTTTTTGAAGGTCAACGCATTGCCATTTAAATCTAAACGACCACCGCGATAGCCAAAGAAAATCTGGTCAGTCGCGACCTGATGCTCATCGTTTAATACGACAGTTAGCCGGCCACTGACTAACGTCACGGCGGAAAAGGCCTGTTTGTTACCTGAAGTATCAGCCTGCTGATCCAATATAACGCTGCCGTCGCCCACATTCAGTGAGCCCGCATTCACGCCTTCAGCCTTCACGTGGAGCGTGCCCGCGCCAATTTTATGCAGCGCATCGCTGGCTAACCCGTTAACCTGCCAGACAACTTTTTTGCCGGCGTCTATCTCAACCCCGCCCCCTGCCCAGGTTGCGTTCACGCCGCTGGCTGAAGTCAGGGTGTAATCACTGGAAAACTGGAGTTTTCCCGCGCCCATGTTGATCGGTGTGCTTAATGTGATCAGCCCACCATCTCCGTTAAAACGAAGATCTTTCGTGGCATCCAGTTCAGATGTGGAGGCTTTAGCAGGGGCGACGGACGCATCGGCTGAGGTCAGCCCCGACCAGGACCATGAAACGCCATCCTGTTTTATTGCATCGTCGTTCCATAAAACCGTGCCATTTCCGGCGCGATCAACAACGTCCGGCGAGGTATTGGCTGCCTGTACTGAAGCGACAAAATCACCGGGGATGTAACCTGCGACGGCGCGCTTGCGGTAGAGACCGCTGTCAGCGTCATAGCCGACGTGCACCGCAACCAGTTTCCATTGCTGCCCGATGTCGTCCCAGGCAAAAACCGGACTGCCGCTGTCTCCGGCATTAGCTCCGATTGACAGGGGTGTGGTATCTGCATCGTCAGGCCCAAGGTTGTAGTAGCGCAGATAGCTATTATTGGAAATGTCGCGCACGTTCGCCGCACTGATGGTGCCCCCTGATTTCCAGTTATAGGCTCCTGTCAGGCGTACCCGCTTCGTCTGCTCATCATTAATTTGCTCCTGTGTTCCTGTTCCTGCCCGCGTATACCAGGCATAACGTGATTTATAGTCGGACAGAAAGTCCGCTTTGGAGACATAAGAATAGGGGGCGGCTTCAGTGACGACCTTATCAAGGCGTGGCGCATGGAAATCCTGCGTGCTGAGATCATTGCGATTGATAAGACGGTAAGCGGTGGCGTATCCGGCCCCGTTGCCAAACTCCACCGTTTTATAACCGGTATTGTGCTTAACACTCAGCACATAGGAAGGTGAGACGAGCGTCGCATAACCTGACGAAGAGACTCCGCCAAAATCGGGAACAGGAAAACGAAGATAGTCAGAAAGTGATCCCTCTTTTTTATAAACCGGAACATTCATTGCACCGGCATTATAGTTACCCAGGTTTTCGGCAAAATCCCGATAGGTCTGCACGTCGATATCATTAAGCATAATACCAGCATACGAAGCAGTGCAGTTAAAAAAGGTGCAGCATAGCGCCGCGCGCCCGAAATATATCAATAGAATATCCTCATGCGGCCATTATTATTTGCGAGAAGGTTTTAATCTAACAAATAATATCACCTGGCAAATCCCTCTCTGAATCCACAACAGGTACTGATATTGACCAGCATCAAAAAAAACAGGCCATACACCAGCAGGACATCGATAAGCTATTGAACAGAATAACAATAAAATAAAGACCAGAATGGAATGGTTATTAATTTAATATTAAATCAACATAGACATGAAAGGCTTTAGATTGAATAGCTGACTAAAAATAAAAGCAAACAGACACATATGGATAAGAAAAAACCAGATGCTGTCTGAAGACAGACCTGTTTTATGTAAGGTAAAAAGAAAAATCCTTTCGTGACAGTGGGGGTAAACATAAAATATTAGCTCGGGAAGCCTTCGCCTGAATCGAAAAGATAACTCTATTCAGGCGAGGTCTGAAATTACTGCGGGTGGTCGCGGTGATACAGTGCCCATTGCTCAATACGCTCGCCAGACGGCAGCAGACAGTAAAGGGTACTGTCTGCCGGAGATATTCCCTTTACTTCCTGGCCGCCACGCTGAAGGCACCAGACGCTGGCAGGATTACGCATTATCATACGCTGCGGTTGCTGAGCGTGTGGAGCACAGGCTGTAAATTGCAAAGCCAGCAGCATCACTGAAATGCCGGACATCTGTTTTATACGCATAATGAAAGCCTCGGGAATAACGTATTCAAAATAGGAATTGAAAGGGTACCACTCTGATCGACAGCTGCCCTGTCGTCAGTCGTTTACTGTGACCCTGCGGCAGCAGAGAATCGTCTGCCCTGCTACCCGTCAATCGATCCGGAACAATTAAACCTCAACAGAGTTTATGACTCCTCTGTAAAGCTCCAGTAGAGAGAGATCGTTAATAAACGCGTTAAATTCCATATCACCCCGCAAGGCGAATTTTCGCATCACATTATATTTGTGCGCATAGATGGTTTTTTCTGACAGATCCAGACGTTTCGCCGTCTGTCTGACGCTGTAACCTTTTTTTAAAAGGCTGAGCACCTGTAACTGCACCACTGTTATGCGAGCGAACTCACAATGCAGACAATCCGCTGGCAAAAAAGCGTGCACCCTGTCCTGAAAGGCCAGCCAGGAACAGATGACTTTCTGAGATATCGTACGAACAGAATCAAGTCGTGAAATAACAACCAGAGAGCGATAACAGACCGGAAGCTGCTCTGTCATAATATCGTCAGTCTGATTAACAAAAACCATGATAATGCTACCGGGCTTCCGATCCCGGTACGCAGGTTGACACATATATAAACGCCATTGCGAAACATTGATCAGGATAAAATCAGCCTGCCTGAGATTGTGGCTGTCAAAACCCGACAAAAACTCCACATTAGCTTCAGTTAACAATGCGCCCTCAATCACTTTTGAGATGCCTATCCTGAAGAAATAATTCTCTTCTGTACAAATGACTTTAAGATCCATTTTTCTCCTCAGGCATCTCAAAAACCTCCATAAATTCAGGTAAACTTCCCGTTAACCAGCACAAGCTCGCCTTTCTCTTTAAGCTCTTTAAGTACTCTGCAAATTGAACTTTTGGAAAGGTGCGAACTATTTTCAATCAGATACAGGGCAGAGAAGCGTTTCTTCAGATGAGCCGGTAATTTTTCCCAGCGTCCGATTAAAGAAATAACCTCATCGTAAGAGTTGCTCTTAGGCAGCTGGATGTAGTCCATCAGATCTGAATACTGTCCTGAAAGAACGGACATGGCATCGTTGAAAAGATCTTTCTCAAAAATCAGCCGCCAGAACACATCGTAATCAATGAAACTGACTTTGCCGTAATCTATTCTCTCCAGATAAACCGGTGGCTCATCCAGTGCCGGTGTGACACCAACAACAAAAGGAGCAGAGACAATGTTAAGCACTTTATTTTCACTTTTGAGCTTGAGCAAAAAATCGCCATCAAGAATAAACATAACCCGACGCACATTATCTTTCGTCAGGTGGTAACGGCGTTTTCCGCGCGAGATCTCATCCGGATTAGCCACCTGCGTATATCCTGCTAGTGCATCAATGATTCGTTCATGATTTTCAGTCACTCTATACATAATAATCAACTCAATCTAACTAACACAGGTTAGTGATTAGTAGCAAAATTAGTAAAGCTGGTTTTTATAATCTTCTTTTTCGCCTGGTGTACGACAATCTTCCAGTTCACACTTCTGATATCGGATAAAATACGTAATTGGCTTGACTATAGTAAAACAGGAACTGTGAAACTCAACACCATAAACATGCGAAAAGGGAGAGTACATCGCCAAACAGTGGCGCAGCAACCATACATTACACCGCTTTAAAGTCACTCAATTAGCATATTAACCCATCATGCCGTGACTTACTGAAACTGTTATAACTTTTTTCTATAAAAGAGAACCCAACATATTCATTTGAAGTTTCATGTTATGAAACAGATACAGTATTAACATGAATGTATGCACTTCAATAAAGAAAACCGATAAATGAAAAGGTCAGAATCACATTGGCATCATTGTTAATTCTCCTGGAAAATTAAAAATACTCAACATCACTCCCTGGAAATGATTAAACCATAACGATGTCAATTAGGAGATTTAAATTAAAAAACGCCATGCATTTAGATTTATGTTCTGATTTATATTTGATTTTCAGTTTTAAAATCCAATGCACTCAGAACCTCTTTTCGGTGCGTTTCACTTCTCAGCACAAATGATAATGTTATGGCTGATTCCAGTAGCCTGATTCCAGCAGCGATCTCAGAAGCCAGCACCTTTAAAGCAGAGCTGGCGCCGCTAGTCTCATTGCCCTGAACCGGATATTAACAGGCGTCCCTGCAGGGAGAGAAAGTGAATCCCTGACACAATAGACTGCCTATCGGCATCACTGTTTCGCGTTAAAAGTTAATCTCTTGTGACTTCTGAGCAGTGCTCTTATGAGATGACGTTTAACATTACTCGCCTTAATTTTCTCACTTCGCATCTGATACCACCGCTTTATTATACGAAAAGGCGATGAGCAGATTGATTCAGCATGCAGTACGCAATGTGCTGCCGAATAATGAAGATTCTCCATTAACTGGCCTCTGCAACGAATTCAGAAGGACCGAGAAGGTGACTGATAGTTAACTCTGTAAAAAATAAAACCTACAGCGTGACAGATTAAAAAATAGTGTGGAAAGGCGTCAAAGCACCCCATCGGGTTGAAAGTCCCGATGCGCTCACGTACCTGAGAGGGTAAATGTTGTTACAGAAGATTTTTATCGCACCCTGGTCACAGAAAACATGGCTTAATAGGCCGTCTCTGTATAAATGTATACAAATTAACATTATCTTCACCTATTAACAAAAGGCAAAAATATTAACCCTGAATGTCAGTACCCTTCTCATTTGGGAATGATACAGCCACGCTGAAGTTAAATTAAGCTTTATTAAGATTACTTCAGAAGCAACAGATTGCCTACGGGCTTAACCTTTAAGTGGTCGGACAAGATTATTTGTCCTGTCTGTAGCACATCAACGCAGTCCAACTTTCAATAGGGAATTTGAACATGAAAAAAATCGCCTTTTTAACCGCATCTGTAGTATCTGCACTGTTAGCTTCTCAGGCATTTGCGGTCTCCAACAATACTATTACGTTCCAGGGATTGGTCACAGGAGAAACCTGTACCGTGACAGTCAATGGTAACACCGCTAAACCTCTGGTGCTCCTGCCAACTATCAGCACCTCTGCGTTATCAAATGGTAATGTCGCGGGTAAGACAACTTTTGAAATTGGTGTTACTGGCTGTACAGGAAGTGATACTGATGCCACAACAATCTCTACCCAGCTTAGCGGTAATAATGTCACTAAGGCGGGTAATCTGGGTAACCTGGCAACCGAAGGTGCTGCGGAAAATGTAGAAATTCAGATTGTGAGTAATAAAGAAAATAAAATTATTCCATTTGGTGAGGGTACTTTTACCGGTCAGGGTCATCTGACTCTTGCTGCCGGAGTAAAAAATGCCTCTGCAACCTATACTGCGCAATATGTCGCCGTTGAAAAGGACGCAGTTGCCGGTGCGGTGGAAGCCACAATGCAATACGCCATCATCTACAAATAAAAAATCAGCATGGATGCGAAATATTTTTAATCTATAAGTGGATTTAATCAGGCCATGGATGGCCTGACTTACTTTATCCAGGGTCTGGTAGTAAAATTTCAACGGATGGTTATTATGCCTCGATTGCTTATCACTCACTCATCATTGCGTACCATTCTATTACTCCTTCTGTGTCTTGTTATTTACCCGCCAGCATTCGCCAGCGTTGTTATGACGGGATCTCGCATTATTTATCCCTCTGACGAAAAATCGGTCGATGTAAAACTGAAAAATAATGATGCTTTCCCGTACGTAATCCAGGCATGGTTGGACAATGGTGACGAAGAATCTACGCCAGCCACCGGCAAAGCGCCGTTCATCGTCACCCCACCGACATTCAGAATTGCCGCTAAAGATGGTCAGGTTTTGCGCATTTTCTTCACGGGTGCAAATTCATTACCCCAGGATCGTGAATCCGTTTTTTATTTTAATTTTCTTCAGGTGCCACCAGGCAATGTTTCTGGTGACACAGGTAATCAGATGATGTTGTTATTAAAGAACAGACTGAAACTGTTTTACCGCCCAAAAGGCCTTAAAATCAGCGCTCATCACATTTCTGAACATTTAACATTCAGTAACGTATCGTCGCCCAGCGTACGCATCACCAATAGTTCACCCTATTACGTTTCATTAACCAAAGTCGTTGTCAGAAACAGAGTCGCAAAAGAGACTGCACCGATGATCGCGCCGTTTTCGTCTGTTGATGTGCCATTAACAGAACAGAAATTAACAAAAAGCGCCCAGGGAATAGAAATAGGCTTAGTGAATGATTATGGGGCAACGGTGACATATGAGTTTCCAATTCAAAAATAAAAAAACAGATCCTCGTCTGGCTATACTCAGTTGCGTTGTAAAAGCGGCTTTATTGACACAGACTGCTCATGCCGAAGAATACCATTTTGATAGTCGTTTGCTGGCAGGATCCGGTTTTGAGGAAGGCGTAGACCTTAAGCAATTTAACGAAAAGCAGATCACTATTCCTGAAGGTCAACAGCTTCTGGATATCAGCCTGAATGGCATAATAATAAAAAGTCAGGTGGCGGTGAATTTTCGCAGGAAGGATGCCGCCGATAAAAGTGCGCAACCCTGTATTGATGCCGACATGGTCAAACTGTTGCAGCTGAAGACCGGCCTGAAAGAAGCGGCTGAATCGCAGTGTCTGTTTCTGTCAGAGATCAGCAGTCAGGGTAACTGGAATATCCGCCAGTCCACGCTGACACTTGATTTTCTGATCCCGCAGATTCTGCTGAACCGCCAGCCACGCGATTACATCCCGACCTCTGAATGGAATGCGGGAGCTCCATTGCTTTTTTTGCGTCATAGCTCCAGCTTTACCCGCAATATTTTGCGCGACACGCACTCCAGCTATCTCTGGAGCATGATCAACGCAGGGGGTAACCTGGGCATGTGGCAGTTACGTCATCAGGCCAACCTCCGCTATATGAACAGCAGCGTCAGCACCGATCAGTACAAATGGAATGCTGTACGCACCTGGGTACAGCGTCCCCTGCCCTCTCTTTCCAGCGAACTGGTGGTCGGTGATGCCTACACTGACAGCACGATGTTTGGTTCAATGTCCTTCAACGGTGTGAAGATCGCGACCGACCAGCGTATGTGGCCTCAGGCACGTCGCGGATATGCGCCGGAAGTCCGGGGCGTCGCTACCAGCAACGCCCGTGTGCTGATAAGCCAGGCCGGTAACGTAATCTATGAAACTCAGGTTCCGCCAGGCCCATTTATTATTGATGACTTATATAACACCAAGAGTCAGGGCGACCTGAAAGTACAGATCGTCGAGGCTGACGGCAAATCATCCTTTTTCACTGTGCCTTATGCCGCAGTGCCGAGCTCAATGCGGCCGGGTAATCTGAGTTATCAGTTTGCCGCCGGGAAGGTGAGGAACTTTTACTCCGTCCAGAACACCTTTACTGAGGCCGTTTTACAGTATGGTCTCAGTAACAGTCTTACCACCAATACCGGGGCGCGCTTCGCGAATGGATATCAGGCTTTACTGGCTGGTGGCGTCTACGCCTCTCCAGTTGGCGCGCTGTCACTCAACACCACCTGGTCACATGCGAGGGTAGAAAACGACATCACCAGAAGCGGCTGGCGTGCAGAGGCATCGTACAGCAAGAGTTTCCCCACCAGAACGAACCTGGTGCTGGCAGCCTATCGTTACTCGACTTCCGGTTATCGCGATCTGGAAGATGTACTGGGCGTTCGTCGTCAGCAGAATGGTGGGGCGGACTACTACTCCGATACGCTCAGACAGCGGAATCGCTTCTCTGCGACGGTAAGTCAGTACATGGGTGACTACGGTACCCTGTCTTTGAGCGGCAGCAGCACTGACTACTATCACAATCGCTCACGTATCTCAGAGATGCAGCTTTCTTACAACAATATGTGGAAGAAAGTAAGCTACAACCTTAACCTCAGCCGGCAACGCTCAAGCTGGAACAGCAAAGACGTCTATAGCGTTTACGACAGCGATTACGATGCTAACCGCTATCAGAAATACACAGAAAACGTCATCTCATTGGGTTTTTCCCTCCCGCTGGACTGGCGTGATAGCCGTTCCACCGTCTCTCTGGATATGACCAGAGATAAAACGACTTCATCGGCAATGACCACCCTGTCGGGTTCCGCGGGCCAGGAGAGCGATTTTACTTACGCCCTCTATTCCAGTTACGACAAATACCGTGATGTATCTCAGGGAAAAAGCCATGCGATGCGCTGGGGAACGAACGTACAGGAACGGACGCGCCTGGGTGCCGTTCGCGCCTCTTATGCCCGCAGTGATGATTATCACCAGCTTGGGCTGGGCACATCGGGCACGCTGGCCATCCACGGGGGCGGTATCACCTATGGTCCTTACACCAGCGACACCTTTGCACTGATTGAAGCCAAAGGTGCCAGCGGCGCGCGCATCAACAACGGTCAGGGTGCCAGGATCGATACCTTTGGCTACGCCATCATGCCATCGCTGGCTCCCTACCGTTATAACACCATCAGCCTCGACGGCAGCTCAATCTCTCAGGATGTTGAACTCGAAGGCGGTAACGTGCGCGTGGTGCCGGTGCATGGTGGCGTACCCAAAATAGCTTTTAAGACCCTGACGGGTACGCCGGCACTGATTCTCGCCTCGCAGGCTGACGGCACACCTGTTCCGATGGGTGCAGAAGTTAAAGACAGCCAGGGCAACAGCCTTGGGATGGCAGGCCAGAACGGGCAGATTTACGCCCGTCTTCCCAACGCCTCTGGCACGTTGTTTATCAGTTGGGGGAGCAGTAACACCTGCCGGATCAACTATCAGCTGCCCTCTAAAAAAATTGAGGATGCCAGCTTTGTTCATTTAAACGGCACCTGTATTCAGTGAGGAAGAAGATGAAAACAGCACATAGCCGCCTCAAAATCTGGCTGCTCGCATCCGCTTTCATAGTGTGTACGCCCGCGGCACAGGCGTTTTGTTACAAGATACTTGAGGTAGGTGATCGGTTTAACGAACTGCCGCAGGAAGTGGTTAATCGAGGCTATATTGCAAAGTCATGGGGTACGGGCACAGGGGATGCCATAAGTGCGACGCTTGACTTTGGGGCAATCAGTATCGGAACTGGCACGGATTCACTTGCGCCAGCCGGAACCGTGCTGGCCTCTGCTGACATGCCATTTCTGACGAAAGGATTGAATGTACCCTATCAAGCCAATCAGATTGTCTATAAATGTGCACTGTCCGACGCGGACAGCTTGTATGAAATTTATGCCCTGGCTGCCTCATATGGGGCAGAGTATGGTGGTACAGCCGTGAGTGATGTTGAGGGGGGATACCGGACACCGGCACAGCATATCGCCTATCGCATAACTAACCTGAAAACCGGACTCTATTACAAGAGTGAATGGCAGGAGCGAAAACTGACCGCCGATGATTACATTACTGTAGGTTCACATATTTATATCCCGGCATCATCGTTTAGTAGCGCGACTTTCGAACTGATCAAAAGTGACGACGATTTCGGCCTCCCTTCGCGAAATATTTTCAAGCAAATAACCGTTCCGCAGGGATATATAGCGATCAGAACACCCACGATAAATACCACCAATAAAACAGGTGAAGTTGCCTATCCGCCCAGCTCTGGGTATGCCTCAGCAGTCTGGAGTATGCGCGGCGGTAATACCACCGTCATACAGGGAAAGAATTGTCTCCTTGGGGATTTTGACCAGGTTGTAACCCTGCCGACCATCAGCGCCAATGACTTGCGTAATGGCATGACCAGTAGCAATACCTTCAACGTGGAGATTAATTGCGAAAAAGGGGCCGTTTCAGGTACTGAATCCAGCGATTCAAAACCGCCAGTCGCGATGGGTTTTCTGGTGACACAACCGACGGCACTGGCTCAGGCGAAAGCCCTCAAGCTGCAAACGAGTGCCGGGGGCATCAGCCATTTACTCGACAATAACTACGGCACACAAGGCGTTGCAGAGGGTGTTGGCATCCGCATCTATGCTGGAAGCAGGGCGTTAAACCTGTTGTCCAGTAATGCAGAAACAGGCACAGGTTCAGAAGCGGGCTGGTACGGATTTACGGAACTGCTGAGTAAAACCGGGTTATCGCTTAAAGGCGATAAATCCTATGCCGGTGTTTTTACGGCGTCCCTTGAGCAACTTCCGGGACAAACCGCACAGGGAGGATCGGTCAATGCGCAGGCACAGATTCTTGTCAGTCTGCAGTAGCCTGCTATTAGCCAGCGCGCTGACTCTTAGTGCTGGCCCGGCCGGCGCGGTAGTTAACAGCACCCAGAGCCGGCTGGTGTTCAATGAAAAGAGCGTGGCGGAGTCACTTACCGTGGTGAATTCTGTCAGATCCCCGGCACTGGTACAGGTCTGGAGCGATGATGACGATCCTCTCAGTCCGCCCGATCGCATCAGTACACCCCTCGTCGTCGTGCCGCCACTGTTTAAACTGGCCCCCGGTGAATCGCGCAACCTGCGTGTCATGCTCATTTCCCGCAAAGGGATGCCTGCAGACCGCGAGCGTCTGTACTGGCTGAACATTTATCAGATTCCACCAAATACTGCCCAGAAGTCGGCGCTGGAGAAGAAAGTAATTTTGCCGCTGCGCATCCGTTTAAAAGTATTTATCCGCCCGACCGGTTTAAAGGAGCCGGAAGAAGATGTCGGTGAAAAATTACGGTTTATCCTCGGCCAGACACAAACTAAAGATGCACAACTGACCGTGAACAATCCAACACCCTATTACATGACATTAGGGAGTATCACGCTCGGGAGAACACCACTGAAAGCAGAGATGATTGCACCCTTTTCGTCTCTCACCCTTGCGGTAAAAGAGATAAGTGCCGATCACACCCTGAACTGGACAGTAATCGATGATTACGGCAAGCATATACCTTATAAAAGAGAGTTGAGCAGCCAGTGAAAGACACTACACACAAAACAATAAATATGACCTATTTTCATAAGTATCATATGTCATACGATTTAATTACCTCGTTCCTCCGGCAGGAAATGAATAACACGCAATTTAATCTGCATCATTTTCCTGATGTAAAAAGTTTACTGAAGGCTGCAGAAGAAAATCGTATCGACGTGATTATTATCAATTCCGCCTGTCTGTTTGATGGATCGTTCCGGGAGACAGAAATCAAAAAGGTGCTCAGCGTACTGTGTGGCAATGAAAACATCATTACTGTTTGTTTTACTCAGAACATGCGGTCTGTGCTGCTGAAAAAGATGCTTGATGCGGGTGTAAACATCATGCTCAGTCTGCAGGATACCCCGCAGGAGCTGGTCAACGCACTCAGAAGCATCATGCCTGCATCGTCAGCAGAAACCTATATTTCCCGCTCTGTGCATGAACATTTTCAGGAGGAGTGCACAGATTTAACACCCAAGGAGTGGGAGGTCATCAATCTGATTCAGGAGGGTTATTCGCTGTCAGAAATAGCGTCTAAAAAATGTCGCGCAATGAGTACTATTTCAACACAAAAAAGAAACGCCATGAATAAGTTACATCTGAGAAATGAAACAGAGCTATTGCGCTTTCTGCACCAGAACGCATTTTTTTAATTCGTATTAATTTCGGAATCTCATGCTGAAAAAATTTTTATTCCCGCTGGCGGGAGGATTATTGCTGTCCGGTCAGGCCGGTGCGCTGTCACTTCAGGAGTCGCTGATGGCTGCAAACAGTTATAATGCAGAAATGAACGCTGCCCGCAGTGAACATGATGCCGACGGGCAGAAAAAATATCAGGGTTTTGCGGGATTACTGCCGGCAATCTCCATTGACGGTACCTGGGTTAAAACAGATCAGCCGGATGCTGCCTATTCTGCCGGTGTCACCCGCCACAATTATAGCGTCAATCTGACACAGCCCGTTTTTGATATGGCAAAGTATGCCACCTGGCGCAGAAGCGTGGTGATTAGTAATCTGGCCGATGTCAATCTGCTTATTGCACAGCAGAAAATGATCGCCAGTGTCACCACGGCTTATTACGACGTGCTTTATCAACGCAGCGTGCTGGAAACCAGTCATCGCATTCTTGCTGCCTTCAGTGCACGGCTTAAACAGACACAAAAAGCGCTGGAAATAGGCGACGGCACCCGGCTCGATTTAGCTGAAGCACAGGCCAACTATGATAAAGCCGTGGCAGACGAACTGGTGGCAGAAAACGATCTGAACGATGCCAGTCTTGCTTTCCGTCAGCTTACTGGCAGGGATCCCCGGAGCATCCCAGACAGCAGCATGCGCTGTGTGCGCTTTCCCGACAGACTCGTTCCTGAACAACTGAAACGCGATGCCGCTGCTAACAACCTCGACGTACTTGCCGCTATTCAGACGCACAAAGCCAGTGAGACAGACATTCTGTCCGCCACCTCCAGTCATATGCCGGTCGTCACCCTGCAGGCTGGGTACGGCAAGAACTGGAGTCGGGCAGAAAACGGCAACTATCTTGACACGCTTTTTGGCACCACCTCTAAAACTGATAACACCCAGATTAGCGTTAATGTTTCGATCCCCCTGTTTGGCGGGGGTGGCCCTGTCTCACAAAGTCTGGAAGCGGCGCACCGTTTCGAACAGAGCAAAGAGCTGATCACCGATGCCAGACGCAAAGCGGAACAGCAGGCCATTCAGGCGGCGTCCGGTGTGCATAACAGCCAGTCCCGGATTAAAGCCTGTCAACGCGCAATCGCCTCAGCAGACAAACGCCTGAGTGCCACCCGTTATGGCCGCGAAATCGGTCAGCGCACCCTGATCGATGAATTCAATGCAGAAAAAGATTATTTCCAGGCCGTGCAGGATCTGGCACAGGCGCAGAACGCGCTCATCCAGTCAATCGTCAAATTAAAAGCGGCCACTGGCTCGCTCGACTACGCCGCGATGAAAAGTTTCAGCTGTGGCGCGGCATAACGGGAATCGAATAGATGAATAACGACTTATTTCGCCAGGAAGCGCTGGATGCCAGGAAAACTAAAGTCCTGGGCTCTGTTGCGTTGTATTGCCCCCCTTTCCGCTGGGTTGTCATCACGCTGATCGGACTGCTGGTTGCCGTCATGATCGCCTTTTGCATCTTTGGCACTTACACCAAACGTGAAAGTGCGCAGGGTGTACTGGTACCGGAAAACGGCATGATGACGATTACAGCGATGAGCACCGGCACGGTTATCGCTCTGCCCGCCCGTGAAGGTGAGAGCCTGCAAAAGGGCAGCCTGATCGCCACCGTCTCATCGGAAATTTCAACACGCTATGGCCAGACACGGGAGACGATCGCGGCCCAGCTGGAGTTTCAGCAAGCAGGGCTGAAAAATCAGCTGATCAATCTTGAGCAACTGCACACCGAAACGCTGAAATCTCTTGAGGAAAAGGTCAGTTTACTCGGCCAGCAATCGGCTGAACTGGAGACCATTTTTCGCCAGCGCACCCAGCAGATTCAGCTGTCCAGAACACAACTCAATAAAATGAGCGCCATGCGCAAAGAGGGCTACGCCTCCAATACGCAGGTAGAACAGCAGCAGAATGAGTTGCTTGATGCCAGCGTACGTTTACAGGATGTCGCACGTCAGCGTATTGATATCCGCCAGCAACTGGCTCAGGCGCGGCAGCAGCTGCGTGAGCAACCCCTCTCTTATAACCAGCAGAAAAACGAGTTACAGCAAAAGCTTTCCGGGATCACGCAGTCGATCATGGAAAACGAATCCCGTCGTTCGATTGAGCTGCATGCGCCGGAAAACGGCACCGTCAGTGCCGTGCTGGTCAAACAGGGACAGATCGTCACGTCGGGTCAGACCGTGGCGATGCTGCTGCCGGATAACGCGCGTTTGCAGGCAAGGATTATGCTCAGCAGCCGCGCCATCGGCTTTATCCGGCCAGGCCAGCGTGTCGTGCTGCGCTATCAACCTTTCCCATGGCAGAAGTTTGGCCAGCAATACGGCACCGTGCTGGAAATTTCAAAGTCGGCCCTGTCACCGCAGGAAGTCGCCAGCCTGACCGGCGATGGTCAGGTGAAAGAGTCGATGTATCAGGTGAAAGTGGCGCTGGATAAGCAGACGGTGCAGGCCTACGGCAGGCAGAGCAGCCTGCACGCGGGCAGTGCGCTGGAGGCAGACTTTATCGTCGATAAACGACGCCTCTATGAGTGGGTTCTGGAGCCATTAAACGCATTGGGCAAAATGACGTCCTTATAATTTCATTATCTTATCAGGTTACCTATGGATTTATTTCACAAACTGAATTTGTCATTTCGCCAGAAACTGCCCGTTTTACGTCAGACCCAGGCGGCTGAATGTGGCCTGACCTGTATCGGCATGATTGCCGGCTACTATGGCCATCACACCGATATGGTCTCGCTGCGCCAGCGCTTCCCGACCTCCCTTAAAGGCAGCACGCTGGCGAATGTGATGTCATTCGCACAGAGCATGGGCATGGGCTGTCGTGCGGTTCGCCTCGAACTGGATGAACTGGACAAACTGAATCTGCCCTGCGTTCTGCACTGGGAGATGAACCACTTTGTCGTGCTGAAAGGCATCGCTAAAAACAGGCTCATTATTCATGACCCGGCGCGTGGCATACGCAAAGTGCCGATGGATGAAGTCTCCGCCTCATTCACTGGCGTCGCGCTGGAGCTTTATCCCGGCGCCACCTTTGAGAAGAAAAACGAGAAAAAATCGATTTCCATGCTGAGCCTGATCCGTAACGTGTCCGGAATTGGCTCTGCGTTCGTGCAGGTGGCCTTACTGTCACTGGCACTGGAATTTTTTGGCATCATCACGCCATTTTACATGCAGTGGGTGATGGATCAGGTGCTGGTCTCTGCGGACCGTGATTTGCTGACGCTGCTCGGTGTCGCCTTTATCTGCATCACCCTGTTTCAGAACCTGATTTCAGCACTGCGAAGCTGGGTTACGACCTGGTTCTCCAGCATGCTGAGCGTTCAGTGGTCATCCAATCTGTGCGCCCATCTGCTGGGATTACCGCTCAGTTACTTTGAAGAACGTCATGTTGGCGACATTCTTTCGCGCTTCGGGTCCATCGGCAATATTCAGAGCACGCTAACCGGCCGCTTTATCTCGTCTGTTTTTGACGGGGTAATGGCGCTGGTCACCCTCGGCGTAATTTTCACCTATAACGCCACCCTGACCTGTGTGGTCGTTGGCCTGTTCCTGCTTTATGCACTGATTCGCTGGATCTCATTCGAGCCCTTTCGCCAGGCGAATGAGAATCAGCTGATGGCCTCCGCCGTAGTGCAGTCACAGCTGCTTGAATCGATCCGTGGTGTGCAGGCGATCAAGCTCAACAATAAGCAGGATCTGCGCGTTTCGACTTATACCAATGAAACCGTGGAGTCAACAAACAAAGGGATTACGACGCAGAAACTCTCGATTGGATTCAACACGCTGCAGGGGACAATTTCCGGCGTTGGCAAAATTGTTCTGATCTGGCTGGCTGCGGCGCAGGTACTGGACGGTAACTTTACCAGCGGGATGCTGGTGGCGTTCATCTCGTTCTCCGATCAGTTTATCTCTCGCTCTGCGGGCCTGATCAACGCGCTGATCGAATTCAAAATGCTCCGCTTACACGGTGAACGTCTCTCCGATATTGTCCTGACGGAGAAAGAGCAGAATATGGAAAGCCACATCGCGCTGGCGGAAGAAACAGGGCCGGTGCGTCTGGATATCAGCGACATGACCTTCCGTTATTCAGCCACTGACGAAGAGATCTTCTCTGACTTCAGCCTGAGCATTGCGGCCGGTGAATCTGTCGCCATCATCGGCCCCTCCGGCCAGGGTAAAACGACGCTGGCAAAATTGCTGCTCGGACTGCTCAAACCGAACGCCGGTATGATCAGCATTAACGGTATCGACCATACAAAACTGGGAATGACGCATTACCGCGATCTAATCGGAAGCGTGATGCAAAACGATATGATGTTTGCCGGCTCCATCATGGACAACATCAGTTTCTTTGATGCCAGCCTGGATAAAGCCAGGGTCGAGTGGGCAGCACGTATCGCCCAGATACATGGCGACATTATGGCAATGCCTATGGGCTACAACAGCATGGTGGGCGATATGGGTTCGTCTCTCTCCGGAGGGCAGGTGCAGCGGGTCATCCTCGCCCGCGCGCTTTACCGCCAGCCGCGCCTGCTTATCCTTGATGAGGCCACCAGTCATCTGGATGTGGCCAGAGAGAGTGCCATCAATGATGCGATAAAGCACATGAGCATCACCCGCGTCATCATCGCACACCGGCCGGAAACGATCATGAGCGCAGACCGCATTATCCAAATCAACCGCCATGGCGTGACCGAAATCACCAAAGCAGAGTTTGCGGCTTTAGTGAACGCCTCACAGGTGACGCTGGAAATAAATTAACAGAGGGCACTGTTAAGTGCTGCCCAGCCCTGAAACCAAGGAGTGAATATGAAAAACAGTCTAATCTGCCTGGAAGGCACGCTTAAATTTGACGAAGAAGTCAGAACTCAGACAATTAATGTTGTGGCATTCAGAACCGGCCAGCAGATCACCATCAACCGCGACCGGCTCGCTGAAGGACAAACCCTTGGCGAGAATATTGCCTTACAGGTCAGTAATGCCGAAAAAATATTTAATCAGTTCAACCTGGTAAAAATGGAAGAGGTTAACGATGGCCATGCATTTACGAAAACTTTCCAGGTGATTTACAGCTTTATAACCGGCCAGGGCGGCAGTCAGCGAGTCTGGCAGGTAACCTATGCCTGTCTGATGGCTGATAATGTTACGATCAACTTCACGTCAATTTACCCTGATGAAGTATCCATGAAGAACGAGATGCACAGGCTGGCACATTGCGTAAAGTCATTTGCGCTTAACAACACCTGAGGTATTAACACGGATTTTAAAATGGCCATACCAGATACAAACACAAAAGCTGAAAGAAATTAAAAATAGAAGTAATTCTATTTAAGAGGCTTCAGGTTAAATGCATAATTAACGCCGAAAATTAACATTAATAACACCACCTGCCATCAGTGACAGGGGCAGGAAGTGACCGTGCGTGATTTCAGTATCGCGGAAGCTGACGTTTGCACCGCTGAATATACAGGAGGAATGCTTCAACCGCGTTCTGCTGATATCTGCAAGGGATGTTGCGGTCGTCGTCATCATCGGGAATCACTCAACGGGCGTAAAGTCGCTGACGAACCCGTGCCAGCTCATTTCCTGACTGAAGCATAACGGCATAACGCCGCAGCAAAATTAATCGGATAAGAGATAAAAAGAGAAGCGCTAAGCCATTCACTTTATCGTCAGAATATTGAACGTGTAATCCTGATAGGTTATCCATGTAGCACAGGATAATAATTCAGAAAGGCATGCTGTATTAAAAATGCCTGCTTTACCTGTTTTGAAACAAGACAGCATGTCACTGCCGTCATTTTGAAACAGCCTATGAAAAGTCATATTTTAACTTCTCAAATGAGAAGATAAGACATGGCTTAACTTTAAAATTAATCTGAGGAAATAATAATGCGCGATTTAAGCATGATGGAAATTGATGCCGTATCGGGTGCGGGGTTATGGGAATCACTCACCAGCAGCGTTCTGCTGGCAGCGGCAGGCTACGCTGCGGGTGCCACCATCGGCGGCATGCACGGTGGCGACGGTGGCGGTATCCTCGGCATTGGTGCCATTGGCCAGCTGGTGGGTATGTTGGGTGCAGGCATGATCGGTGCCGCGGCGGGTGCTGTCGCCGGTGCAATTATGGGCTGGAATGATTCAGAGTCAGTATATGCACTGGTCAATCAGTTTATCACTAACGCTTTCAACGGCACCTTCCAGGATAATGCGGCAAGCCGCTTGATCTGATGCTTATATGACTGGCGTTGACAAGGTGCAGAACATTCTGCACCTTTTTTTATGTCCGGTAAAAGCGGGCTGCGTTGTGACGCTGACCCTATAAAAATTCCCAAATGAAAATGGAATCTTAAAATGTCGCACAGATTGGAGGTAACAATAAGGGGGTAAAAAAGCTAGACTCAGATTTTTCTGCTGAGTTTAGCCTGATGCATAATCACTACATCATTAATGGATTTATTGAGTTTCATCCTGCGGCCAGTACATTGCGTAATCTGAACGATCCAGAAAAATGTGTAGTCCTCAATTCTCCGGCAGGCCGCTGCCTCTTATTATTAATCACACGAAATGACACGATTATTACGCAGCAGGAGTTTATGGAGATTGTCTGGGAGAGAAATGGGATGCTGGTTTCTCCCAATACCTTTTATCAGAATATTTCTATTCTGCGGAAGGGTTTAAAAAAGGTCGGGCTTGCGGAAGATCCTGTCGTAACAATCCCACGCGTCGGTCTGACACTGGCCAGTGGAACAGATATAAAGAAACGCAGTAGTGAAACGCACGTTGATGGCAGTCAGGAAAACACGCACTCCAGAGATGAATATACTTTTTCGGAAGAACCTTATGATGAGATGAGCCTGCCATCCTCAGCGGATACTGAACCGAGCGAGCCGCTGGTGGCGCACGCTGCCCGGCAGGAATCGGGAGCACCGCTGAAATCTTTCCTGCCAGCGGTTTTACTCTGGACCATGAGCCTGGTCGCTCTGATTTTGCTGATGGTAATTCTGAAAACTAACAGCGTATCAGATGCGCCCCGCGTCCATTTTGATGAGTACCCTTTTCTGGCAGATATCAATGGATGCCGGGTTTATATTGCCGACAAAGATGCCCGTTCAGAGGAGAAAAAGAAAACGCTTTCTCTGGTTGAAAAATTGAAAAGCAGCTGCAGCCATTATCCCTGGGTCTATGTGACGCATTATGCGCTCCTGCCCAGAACCTCCGTCATTCGCTGCAATAAACCGATGAGCCAGAAAAATCAGTGTATTTCAGAATATCATTTCAGAGGATTGAATCCGGGTGATTAAAAAAACGCTTATCGTACTAACGGGTATCGTAATTTTAATGGAGGCGTCTTTTCTGGCCTACCCCTATCTGCAGCGCCGTCCCACAGAAAGTTTTAACTGTGTTGCAAACTTAGTAGAACATTACAGTGACGACATTTATCATCTGTCACTCAACTATATGATTCGCGATAACTTTGCGTTAGCCCATATCACCGGCTATTCAGAAATGAATCCTGGAAAGGTGTTTAATCGTAAAGTCTCCTTCAGCCTGCAGCGCAATGGCGATATCTATTATATGTCCGCTGAAAAAAACATCAGGCTACCGGATGACAATCTCAGTGATGACGAGATCAGCCAGTATCTCTCGCGGTTTTTCATCGCCTCTGAGAAGGAAGTTTATATGCGAATCATCAGGCAGAAGAACAAAAACTTTCTTTTTATGGTCAATTTTATCCCGACCTATATCTGCAATTCGATATCAGGTTAACAACCTCTTAGTCCGATGCAGGGAAGAGCGGATACACTCAAAGCCTAACGTCCGGTTTCAACGCTTAACAGGCCCCTGCAGAGGCCTGCCGTCATTCAGTAACGCTTGCAGGTAAACAGATAGGAGAGCGGCCCGCTAATCAGGTAGGCCTGCTGATCCACCTGGCGCACATCCAGCTGCAGGTAGGTTGGATCCAGCGTGATCTCCGCCAGCAGCAGATTGAATACCGCATCCGGGGTGGTATCGTTGGTCGAGGTGATAATCGATTTAATTTTATAGCGATAAGTATCGCTCTCTATTTTTCCCCCCTCGCTCAGTGCAATACGGCGATTGAGCGTGGTGACCTTATCTCCCAGCGTGACCTGCCCGTTGAGTAACAGATAACCCGAGTGCGCATCAATAAAACGCAAATCCTGCGACACCGCAAACTCGACTTTCTTCCCTTCCTGACGACTGAGATCGTAGCGGCTGAAGGCCGAGCATCGGAACGGCAAATCAGTTTCCTGATGACGATAAAAATTGATGGCTGCAAAGGTAACCAGCAGCAATATGGCCAGCGCTGCCGTCAGCGTAAGAGTGGCGCTGCGTTTCAATTCATTCTCCAGTCGAGATAATAAACGTTGTCACAGGAAATGATGTGCCCACGCTCATCAAGATTACAGGCTGACAGCATCGTTCTGCCGTAGTTCGTGGTGGTGAACGCCGTGTTTTTATCGAAATAGATCCGTCGCCCGGCGCTGCAGGATTGATTATTCTCCCGGAGCATCTGCAGTATCTGTTGATCAATAGACTCGCGCTCTACCACATCCAGGCCTTTCAGCAGTACCGCTTCACAGCCGCCCGCCAGTGACACAGTGGTCAGCCCGCTATTCTTCTGCGCAGGATGGATGAAGATGTAAAAGCTGAAGGCAACGATGAATATCGCCAGAAGAATCAGGGCCACACTCAGTTGTCGGGTCCTGCGCATCGGCTTTGCCACCGGGGCCAGAGAGGGTTCCGGCGCGGTGACGTTATCCGGCGGCACCTCGGTGTCTGTGCCCGCTACCGGCTCCGGCGCGATGTCAGACACCGCCACCGGCTGAGCCGTTTCCCGCACAATCCTGATCTCCGGATTCAGTCGGATGCCAATCTTCGGCAGGGTCATTATCAGATTCTGGCAACCATAGGCCGCAAGCGCCCTGCGCAGAATACTCAGATACTGATTCAGATTACTGTTAGAGCCGCGCAGGCCATACCGGTCCCACACCTCTGTCAGTAAGGTGTCACGCGACAGGATTTCTCCGCCAGAATTCAGCAGCTGCTCAAACAACCGGCCGGAAGAAATACTCAGGCTCAGCGACTCCTGAGTAGGTATATGGCTCAGCGTACAGTCATCTGAATTATACGTAATCTGATCATCGATAATGTAAATCATTAAGAAATCACTGAATTTGCGCTCATTGCCGACAGTATAATTCAGCTGGATTGAAGAAGCACCAGGCAGGGTTAATCCGGTAAATTAATACCGAAAATATCCGCTTAACAGAAACATCGCCGCCGGAATGTTCACTATTCTCCGCACCGCTTACTTAATAGCAGCACCTTCCATTATTAACGCTTCGCTCATGGCGCCCTGTTCCGGCAGCTTTATAAATCTGTACCTTTCCTGACAAAATTGCGGCTGCCCGGCCGCCTGCGGTTTTATTTCAACACTACAATTAATCGCACCAACATCATTTCAGAGAACATTGATGAATATTGCAGCTTTTGATATTGGCGGTACCTCTTTAAAAATGGGCGTGGTGGACGATCGGGGAAACATTCTGACGCAGGAGAGCGCCGACATTTCCCACAACGCGCGGGACAAAATTCTGGAAGAAATAGTGGGCTGGCTGGAGAAGAATCCCGGCTGTGAAGGTATCGCCGTGAGTACGCCCGGCTATATCGACCCCGATAAAGGCTTTATTGAGATGGGCGGCACCATCCGTGACTTTGACGGGTTTCATCTGAGCCAGTGGCTGACGGAGAAAACCGCCCTGCCTGCCACGGTGGAAAACGACGCGCACTGTGCCCTGCTGGCGGAATACTGGCTGGGCAAAGCGAAAAAACTTAACGACTTCCTGATGCTGACCATCGGAACCGGGCTGGGCGGAGCCGCTTTCTGCAACGGTGCGCTGATTCGCGGTGGCCGGAACCGGGCCGGTGAGTTTGGCTGTCTGCTGACCTCACGTCCCACCAGCAGCGACATTGAACGCCACACCATGAGCCAGAGCTGTACCATGACCGCGCTGCGGGAGAATTACAGTCAGCTCACCGATCGGCCTGTCGACGACGTCAGTGGCAAAGATGTGTTTGACGCCTGCGACCGCCAGGAAAAAATGGCGCAGCAGGTGGTGGAAAAATTCTACCAGGATCTTGCGGCCTGTTTATATAACCTCTTCAGCGTCTTTGATCCGCAGATGATATTTATCGGCGGCGGCATTACGGCGCGGGAACCTTTCCTTGAAGAACTCGCTGAGCAGCTGGCAAAGTATCAGATTGATATTCGCATTGATGCGGCCACCTACGGCAACGACTCCGGCATGCTGGGTGCAACATGGAATTTCCTCCAGCGCCAGCCAAAGAAAAATTAGCTGACCGGTCACAGACAGCGTCAGGATAAGGGAGGCGCCCGACCCTCTCTGTCGCCTCCCTGTCGCGCCGGCCCGGCTCCGGCGCATCAAACAGGCTCAGTGCGACACCGGTCAGGGTAAAGACCAGCAGATATAACAGAATGAGCGCGACAAGCAGAGCACGGTGACTGCGCATCCCGCTTATTCCCATGTGGCTCAGAAGGTGTAACTGAGGGCCAGCGTGACCCCGGCCCCATCGTGCCGTGCGACAATGGGGCTATCGGAGGCAGATTTATCGAGCCAGCTGTAGTCACCCGTGACGCTGGCTGCCCAGGCAGGGGTCAGCTGATGACTCCAGGTCAGGCTGGCGTCCGTTCCATAAAATCCCCCCGAAGCGTTATACCGTGCAAACCCGCTGCGCGCACTCTGCTGGCTGTTCACGCCGTACCAGGTGTTCATGTAGCGTCCGTCACCGAACAGACCGGCCACCTGCAGCGCCACGGTATCGTCCGCGGTCTGCCAGGGGATCAGGGTGACGGACGTCCGGTACTGCACGCCCTGACTGTCACTCAATGGCAGCTTCGCTTTCCCCTCCAGCACCAGCCACGGCGTCACAGACCAGCCCAGCGCCAGCGCGGTATTGACCGTCGCGTCGATATTTCCCATTCCCCGCAGCCGGTCATCCCCGTCACGCCAGGAGGAGTTCCGGTCTGAGCGGCCCAGCCCGTAGCCCAGCGTATGCTCAAGGTAAAGTCCGTTATCCGCCTGCAGGTCATAGCCGATACCTTTTTGCGAATCGAGAAAAAACGCCCCGTCGCGCGCCTGAATCACCGGCATCACCTGCCAGTGATTCCTCTTTGCGCCGCTGTAGCGCGGTGCGTTAATGCCCGCAATGCCCAGCGTCATGCTGGGAGGCGGCGTGGGACTCTCTTCGGCCATCGCGGCGGCGGCACTGAAACCCAGCGACAAACAGACCATGTGAAGCGTTATTTTTCCGGTTATCATCACGTTTCCTCATTATCACATCCGGTGCGGAGCTGGGGAGTCAGTACCGCGTCACCGGAGGTGAGTATGCGAGGCGCGTATCAATGAACGGCCAGGGATTTATGAAGAAACAGTCAAGGTGGTCCGGAAATGCAGGAAAAACGTGTACTGATTATTGAAGATGACGCGGATGCAGCGGGCGTCCTTGAGGCTTACCTGAAACGTGAAAACTATGCGGTTACGATAGCCGGTGACGGACCGGGCGGGCTGGAGGCGGCCAGACGCTGGCAGCCGGATCTGATCCTGCTCGATATCATGCTGCCCGGCATGAACGGTACCGAGGTGCTGGCAGCGCTGCGGCGGCGTGACGATACTCCGGTGATCATGGTCACGGCGATGGGTGACGCGCCCGATCGCATCGGTGCGCTGCGCTATGGGGCCGATGACTATGTGGTAAAACCCTATCATCCCGGTGAAGTGGTGGCGCGCGTGCAGGCCGTTCTGCGCCGCAGCCAGAGCCAGGCGCCTGCGGCCGGGGTCCTGCGCTGGGCTGGTTTAACGGTCGATCCCGAGGCGCTCACCGCGATCGTGGAGGGTGACAGCGCCGCCCCACACCGGCTCGATCTGACGCCCACCGAATTTTCCCTGCTGGTCACGCTGATGCGCGCCCCGACGCGTCCCTTTACCCGCCTGTTTCTGCTGGAGCACTGCCTGCCGGAAAGTGATGCGCTGGAGCGGGTAGTCGATACCCATGTCTACAACCTGCGCCGTAAACTCGAAGCCGCTGGCATCTCTGATGTGCTGCCGGCGGTGCGCAGCGTCGGCTATCGGTTCAGACAGCCATGAAGAACGCAACCCACACCTCACTGTGGCGCTGGATCTGCATCCGGGTTCTGTTGCTGGCGATAGGCAGCGTAGTACTGATCGCCCTCTGTATGTGGCTGCGATTTGCGGTGCAGGCGGTCTGGGTCTACCACCGGATGCCCCCCGCGCTGGTGGAGGAGTTCACCCGGCTGCGCCAGCATCCCGCCAGCGATCCGGCGCGCTTCCATCAGATTGTCGATCAATACTGGGGCATCAATTTTTCCGATCCGTCGCTGGCCTCCTCTGACTGGCTGACCGTCATCCTTCTGGTCGTGGTCACCATTCCGCTTATGGTGCTGATCGCGCTGCGCTTTGCGCGTCCGCTCTCCGCACAGTTCAGCCAGCTGGCAACGGCGGCGCGTGCGGTGTCGCAGGGGGAGTTTGGCCGCCCGGCGGCGGTCGTTGACGCGGCTCCGCAGGAGCTGGTGCGCTTTACCGAAGACTTTAATCAGATGACACAGCAGCTGGCGCGTTACGAGCGCGAGCTGCGCGCCTCTCACGTCGCGATGGCGCACGAACTGCGCTCTCCGCTGACGGCGGCGATGGGCCGTCTGCAGGGCATTCTGGATGGCGTTTTTCCGGCCGACCCCCAGCAGCTGGCGATGATCATGAAGCAGCTGACACAACTGAGCCGGCTGACTGACGAACTGCATCTGCTGTCACTGGCGGATGCAGGGCAGCTTACGCTGAATCCGGAGTGCTTTAACCCCGCCGAACTGCTGCGTGAGCGCACCGGCTGGCTGCTGCCGCAGGCAGAGCAGGCAGGCCTGACCCTCCGCGTGAAAGCCCCTGACAACCTGCTGCTCTGCGCCGATGCGTTCCGGCTGGGGCAGGTGGTGACCATCCTCTGCGAAAATGCGCTGCGCTACGCGGCGGACGGCGGTGTGCTGCTCATTTCCGCCAGCCGGGACGCCCGGGCCACGATACTGACCTTCCGCGATTACGGTCAGGGCGTGGATCCGGACTTCCTGCCACAGCTGTTTGATCGCTTTACCCGCGCCGACTCCTCACGCGCCCGCCACTCCGGCGGCAGCGGACTGGGATTGTCCATTGCCAAAGCCATTGTCGACGCGCACGGCGGGACGATCACCGCCTCGTTACCCGCCGATGGCGGCCTGCTGATTCGGATAACACTCCCGGATCGATAAATTGTTCTGACTTGACCATTTCTTGATGGTTCATGGAACGTTTCTGGACACGGGCCGGGTTCAATGAGCACAACTCATTACAGGAACCCGGCTATGACAGACTTCTTATCTGATGCTGCCCGCCAGATGTGGCGTCACCTCTTCTCTGTTCACCTCGTGGTGCCGTTCGTCTTTGTGCTGTCCGGGGTGCTGATCATGACCGGCTGCCGCGATAACAGTGCGGCCCCGCCGCCAGCTCCGCCCCGCCCGGTAAAAACCGTGACCGCGCCGCCGCCCGGAGGTGCGGCCTCTCTGCGGCTGACCGGTGAAATCCGGGCGCATGACGAAGTTACCCTAGCCTTCCGGCTTGACGGGCGGGTCGTCAGCCGCACGGCTGAACTGGGCGATCGGGTCAGTGCTGGGCAACCGCTGGCGGCGCTGGAAAACGATCAGACGCGTAACCAGCTGAGCAGCGCCCGGGCCGATCTCGACAGCGCCCGGGCTGCGGAGCGGGTCGCCGCGCTGAATCTGCATCGGATGCGGTTGCTGATGCCCGGCGGTGCTATCGCCCGCAGCCAGCTGGACAGTGCCCAGGCGGACTGGCAGAGCGCGCAGTCCCGCCGCCTCAGTAGCGAAGCGGCGCTGAAAAATGCTCAGGATAGCCTCAGCTGGACCCGGCTGACGGCCCCTGCTGCGGGCCGGATCACCGCTATCACGGTTCAGCCGGGTCAGGTGGTCAGCGCCGGACAAAGCGTAATGACGCTGGCCGCGGGGGATGCTCGCGATGCGGTGTTTGATCTGACCACCACCGAGCGGCTGCAGATCGCTGATCGCACACCGCTGAAGGTGACGCTGCTTGCCGACCCCGGCATCGAGGCCAGCGGCACGGTCCGTGACATCAGTCCGCAGGCTGACCCGCAGACCCGCACCTGGCGGCTGCGTGTCACGCTGAATCAGCCGCCCGAGGCGATGGCCCCCGGTGCCACCGTTATGGTTACCCTGCCCGAATCGCAACGGCCGGTCATCGCCCTGCCCGCCAGCGCCCTGACGCGCTTAGCCGACCAGCCGGCACTGCTGGTTGTGGATGCGGCTTCCCGTCTGCAGCTTCGCCCGGTGGTGCTGGCCCGCTTTGATGCTCAGCAGATCTTCGTCGCATCCGGTATTCAGTCGGGCGAGCGCATCGTTACCGCCGGTGTCGCCACCCTGCAGCCTGGCGAAAAAGTGTTGCCTGCGCAGGAGGAACCATGAAAAAACCGGCTGGCTTTAACCTCTCTGGCTGGGCGCTGGCGCATCAGCAGCTGGTGGTCTTTTTCATGCTGCTGGTGATGGCCGCGGGCGTGATGAGCTATGAACATCTGTCACGTAATGAAGATCCGGCGTTTACCATCAAAACCGCGGTGGTCTCTGCCCAATGGCCGGGCGCCGACGTTAATACCATGGTGCAGCTGGTGACAGACGTGCTGGAGCAGAAGGTGCAGGAACTCCCCTCTCTCGATACGGTGGAGAGTGAGACCCGCGCCGGGCAGACGGTCATCTATGTCAATCTGCGTGACGATACGCCGCCGTCTCAGGTCGCGGGCATCTGGTATCAGCTGCGCAAAAAGATGCAGGATGTGAGCACCTCTCTGCCGCAGGGCGTGCAGGGTCCGGCGGTGAACGACGAGTTTGATGACACCTTCGGCACGATTTATGGCTTCACGGCGGAGGGCTTTACCGCCCGTGAGCTGCGCGACCGCGTCGATAACCTGCGACGCGCTCTGGCGACCCTGCCCGACATCGGCAAAACCCGGCTGCTGGGGGTGCAGGAGCAACAGGTGGTTATCGCCTTTTCTCCGCAAAAGCTCAATGGCATGGGTCTCGATTTGCAGCAGGTCAGCGACGCCATCAACGCGCAGAACGAGGTCGTTCCGGCGGGCAGCCTGCGCACCGACCGCGAGAATATTGCGCTGCGGGTCAGCGGCACCCTGACCTCCGTCGACAGCCTGCAGGCGATGACGCTGCATATCGGCGATCGCTTTATCCCGCTGACCGATCTCGCGACGATCAGCCTGCAACCCGCCGAACCGCCCGCCCCGACGTTCCGGGTTAATGGCGTGCCCGCTATCGGGCTGGCCATCTCCATGGCCGCAAGCGGCAACCTGCTCGACTTTGGTCAGCAGCTGAATCAGCGCATGCAGACGCTGGCTGGTCAGTTACCGCACGGCATCACCATGACCCGCGTTGCCGATCAGTCTGCGGTGGTAAAAACGGCGGTCAGCGGTTTTGTGCGAATCCTGGGCGAAGCCGTGGTGATTGTGTTAGCCGTGTCGTTTATCTCGCTGGGGCTGCGCGCCGGACTGGTGGTGGCGGCGGCGATCCCGCTGGTGCTGGCGATGACCTTTACCAGTATGTTGCTGGCCGGTATCGGGCTGCAACGCATCTCGCTGGGTGCGCTGATTATCGCACTGGGGCTGCTGGTGGATGACGCCATGATCACCGTCGAGGCGATGGTGGCCCGGCTGGAAGCGGGTGACAGTAAGTGGCAGGCCGCTACCTGGGCGTTTAAAACCACCGCCTTTCCAATGCTGACCGGCACGCTGGTAATGATCGCCGGGTTCATTCCGGTCGGGTTCGCCGCCTCCAGCGCCGGCGAGTACTGCTACTCGCTGTTTGTGGTGATCGCGCTGGCGCTGCTCTGCTCGTGGGTCGTCGCGGTGATCTTCTCTCCGCTTACCGGCTGCTGGCTGCTGTCGGCAAAACTGAATCATGCCGACCCGCGACCGGGCGTGCTGATGCGCGGCTATCACTGGCTGCTGGAAGTAACTCTGCGTCATCGGGGCGTGACGGTCAGCGCGGCGCTGGCGGTGCTACTGGTCAGCCTGTACGCCACCACGTTTATGCAGGGTGAATTTTTCCCGGCGTCCGACCGCCCCGAACTGCTGGTCAGCCTCACGCTTCCCGCCAGTGCGACGCAGGCTGAAACCACACGCCGGACCGCACAGCTGGAAGAGGTGCTGCGCCATGACCGCGATGTCGCCAGCTTCAGCAGCTACGCAGGGTCGGGCGCCATCCGTTTCTATCTGCCGATGGATGTGCTGCTGGAGAATGAAAACATCGCGCAGCTGGTGGTGGTCGCCAGAAACCTGTCGGTGCGCGACCGGTTGCAGCGCAGGCTGGAGAGCAGACTCGGTGAGAACTTCAGTGATATCACCACACGGGTCTCGCCGCTGGAGCTGGGACCGCCGGTTGGCTGGCCACTGAAATACCGCCTTACCGGACCGGATTATGGTCATGTCCGGCTGGCGGCATCCCGGCTGGCGGCGCTGATTGCCCGCTCACCGCTGACCCGCGAGGTCAATCTGACCGCCGGAGAACCGGAGCGTGTCATGACGCTGGCCGTCAATCAGACCGAAGCCCGCGCGGCCAGACTCTCCTCCGGGACGATAGCCCGTGCCCTGAATACGCTGATGTCCGGCAGCGTGGTGACGACACTGCGCGACCGCAACCGGCTGATTGATGTGGTGTTACGCGGCAATGACGCCGAGCGGCAGGATACGGCGACGCTGGCGGGTTTGATGATCACCAATGCCAGCGGTCAGAAGATCCCGCTGCGCCAGGTGGCGACCCTGAAGTGGGGCGTGGATGACCCGGTGATCTGGCGGCGTCAGCGGCTGCCCTACATCACGGTGCAGACGGATATCGCCCCCGGCCAGCGGGCGGAAGCGGTCTCCCAACAGCTGACACCGGCTATCGCCGCCCTGCGTGCTTCCCTGCCCGCCGGGTACACGATTGAGGAAGCGGGCACGGTAGCGGAGTCGGACAAGGGCAACAGTTCGGTCTTTGCCCTGCTGCCGATGACGCTCTGCGCCATGCTGGTCCTGCTGATGATTCAGCTGCAACGCTTTTCCGGCATGCTGCTCGCGCTGAGCATGGCCCCCTTCGGCCTGCCCGGCATCGTTTCCGCCATGCTGCCGACCGGCACCCCGCTGGGCTTTGTGGCGCTGCTGGGGATTATTGCACTGGCAGGTATCATCATCCGCAATGCGGTGATCATGATCAGTGAAGTGGATGCGAATGCCCGCGCCGGGCTGGCCGCGGGTGAGGCCATCCGCCAGGCGGCGCATCACCGCGCTCGGCCTATCCTGCTGACCGCCTGCGCCGCGATCCTCGGCATGATCCCCATCGCCCATCAGGTTTTCTGGGGACCGATGGCGCTGGCGATTATCGGGGGGCTGGTCAGCGGAACGCTGGTGACGCTCACCGCGCTGCCCGCCGCGTTAAGCCTGTTGATGCAGCGCCGGTCGCGCTGAAACGGTGTCAGGCGATCCCGCGGGATCGCCTGACATGCTCAGTTCATCACCTCCACCAGAATCAGCGGGCACTTTCTGACTTTACAGGCCTGGGTATAGGCCAGCGAACAGACCGAACAGAGGTCACGCACGTCAGACTGGTACTCATACTCCATGAAATAGCGGAACTGGCCACCCGCCGAATCTGTTCTCCAGAATCGCTGCGGCTCCAGAATTTCATCCAGTTGCCTGAATGTCAGGGCTGACGGGTTGTGAAACCCGACTCTTACGCGGTATGTAGTCATGCACCGATTATTAATATCCCGCTCACCGCTCGCCAGCTGGTTATTGTTTTCAGTTCAATAGCTGGCACTTATCAACCCGCTTCGCCTGAAGCCGACTGTTCCGCCAGCAGCGACAGCAGGTGCAGCACCGCTTTCGAGGGGTGATGCCGCCGCCAGGCAAACGCCACGTCGGTGAACAGCGTGTTGTTTTCGATATCGCTGAAGCTGACGTCCGGGTTATCAACGCAGCGCATCGACTCCGGCACCAGCGCAATCCCGCACCCTGCCGCCACCATACCGAGTGACGTGGTGATCTGCGGCGCCTGCTGGAAAGTGTGGCGCGAAAACCCCGCCCGCAGACAGGCGGTGACAATCAGCTCATACAGGCTGGGCGAAACATCGCGCGGGAAAATTACCAGGGTTTCACTGGCCAGGGCCGATAAGGGCAGGACGGGTGTGCCGCTGAGAGGGTGGCAGCGCGGCAGCGCAATCAGCATCTTTTCGGTGGAGATGACGCGCAGATTAAACGCCTTACTGCTTTCGCACGGCAGCCGGATAAAGGCGGCATCCAGCAATCCCTCCTGCAAATCCTGCATCAGCAGGGACATGTTCTCTTCGCGCGTCAGCAGCTCCATCGCCGGATAACGCCCGGTAAAGCGGCGGATCAGGGTAAAGATATGAGGATTAAAGGCAACCGAGCTGGCAAACCCCAGTGACAGCTGGCCGCTGATCCCGCGGGCGATCCCGCGCGCATTCTCCAGCGCCTGGTCGGCAAGTTGCACAATCTGCACGGCATCCGCCAGAAAAGCTTCGCCGGCCTCGGTGAGTTCCACCCCGCGCGTCAGCCGCTTCAGCAGGGGCGTGCCAATCTCCTGCTCCAGCCGCAATATCTGCTGGCTCAGCGGTGGCTGCGATATCCCCAGCATTTCGGCGGCGCGGGTGAAGTGAAGCGTCTCGGCAACGGCAACAAAATAACGCAGGTGGCGCAGTTCCATATCAAAAACGTCTCAAAGTTAACAGGTTTCGCTATTGGATCTTACGACTGAATCGGTTCACCCTTAGGTTAACACGGCTTAACGGTTAACTTACGAGGCATCAAATGAGCAATTGTGTAACTGATTGTTCCTGTGAGGATCAACTAAAACGAACTGTCTTAACACTTTCCCAGGATGCACCAGAAAGTGTTATCTATCAGACCTCTTTAATGAGTGCGCTACTGAGCGGCGTTTACGACGGGAACACGCGGATTGCCGATCTTCTGCGCAAAGGCGATTTTGGCCTGGGTACCTTTAACCGGCTGGATGGCGAGCTGATCGCCTTTGACAGTCAGGTTTACCAGCTGCACGCCGATGGCAGCGCCCATCCGGCCGATCCGGCGCAGAAAACCCCGTTTGCTGTCATGACCTTTTTCAAACCGCAATATCTGTTTGAGTTTGACCGGCCGATGTCGCGTGAGGCCATCCATCAGGTGATCGACAGCGAAATCACCTCCGACAACCAGTTCTGCGCGCTGCGGATCAGTGGCCGTTTCAGCCGGGTCGAGACCCGCACCGTGCCGTGCCAGTGTCGCCCCTATCGCTCAATGCCGGAAGTGCTGGGCGATCAGCCGACCTTTGCGTTCCGCCAGCGTGCGGGGGAACTGATCGGCTTCCGCACACCCCAGTACATGCAGGGGATTAACGTCGCGGGCTATCACGAACATTTTATTACCGACGATCGCGAAGGCGGTGGACACATTCTGGATTATGCGCTGGAACAGGGAACCCTGACCTTCGGTGCCATCAGCAAACTGGTCGTGGACTTGCCGCAGGACAGTGACTTTCTCAATGCCGACCTGAACCCCGCCAATCTTGACGCTGCCATCCGTGCGGTCGAAAGCTAATCAGAGGAATGACGATGAAAACTCCAACCGATACCACGCTCTGGACCTGTGGCGCTGACCTGGTGGTCGCGCAGCTTGAGGCGCAGGGCGTCCGCCACGTCTTTGGTATTCCCGGCGCCAAGATTGATAAGGTTTTTGACTCCCTGCTGGACTCCTCCATCCAGACGATTCCGGTTCGCCACGAGGCGAACGCGGCGTTCATGGCAGCAGCCGTAGGCCGCCTTACCGGTAATGCGGGAGTGGCGCTGGTCACCTCCGGACCGGGCTGTTCTAACCTGATCACCGGCATGGCTACCGCCACCAGCGAAGGGGACCCGGTGGTCGCCCTCGGCGGCCAGGTAAAACGCTCCGACAGCGCCAAACAGGTGCACCAGAGCATGGATACCGTCTCGATGTTCCGCCCGATCACCAAATATGCAGTTGAGGTCACCGATCCCTCCGCGCTCTCCGAGTGCCTGTCGAATGCGTTTCGTCATGCCGAACATGGCCGGGGCGGCGGCGCGTTTGTCAGCCTGCCGCAGGATATTGTCGACCAGCCTGTTACCGGCAAAGCACTGAGCAGCAAAGCGCGTCCCGTCCTGGGCGCAGCACCGGACGCGATGATCGATGCCGTGAGCCAGGCTATCGCCGGGGCTAAAAATCCGGTCATCCTGCTGGGACTGATGGCGAGTCAGCCCGAGAACAGCGAGGCGATCCACGATCTGCTGAGCCGCAGTCACATCCCGGTCACCAGTACCTATCAGGCCGCCGGTGCCATCCGCCAGGAGCACTTTTCACGCTTTGCCGGACGCGTCGGATTATTTAACAACCAGGCGGGCGACCGGCTGCTGCAACAGGCTGATCTGATCATCACCATCGGTTACAGCCCTGTGGAGTATGAACCGGCCATGTGGAACAGCGGCAACGCCACCCTGATTCACATCGACGTGATCCCCGCAGAGACCGACAACCGCTACCTGCCGGACGCCGAGCTGGTGGGCGATATCGCCGCCACGCTGCGTAAACTGGCGGCGCGCATCACCGCGCCGCTGCAGCTGACGCCGGAAGCCGCCACCATCCTCGATGACCGTCAGCAGCAGCGGAAACTGCTGGCGATGCAGGGTGCCAGCCTCAATCAGTTTGCCCTGCATCCGCTGCGCATCGTGCGTGCCATGCAGGACATCATTAACAGCGACGTCAGCCTCACGGTGGACATGGGCAGCTTCCACATCTGGATCGCCCGCTATCTCTACAGCTTCCGCGCCCGCCAGATCATGATCTCCAACGGTCAGCAGACCATGGGCGTCGCCCTGCCGTGGGCAATCGGGGCCTGGCTGGTCGACCCGCAGCGTAAAGTCGTTTCGGTCTCGGGCGATGGTGGCTTCCTGCAGTCCAGCATGGAGCTGGAGACCGCCGTCCGGCTGAAAGCCAACATTCTGCACATCGTCTGGGTCGACAACGCCTACAACATGGTGGCGATGCAGGAAGAGAAAAAATATCAGCGCGTCTCGGGCGTTAACTTTGGCCCGGTCGATTTCAAAGCCTATGCCGAAGCGTTTGGCGCAGCAGGTTTTGCGGTGACCAGCGCGGCAGAACTGGAGCCGACGCTGCGTAAAGCGATGGATGTTCAGGGACCTGCGGTAGTGGCTGTCCCGGTGGATTACGCCGATAACCCGCTGCTGATGGGCCAGCTGCATCTGAGCCAGCTTCTTTAATTTCATGCAAAAAGGAAATCACGATGAAAAACAGAGTGGCATTTGTAACCGGCGCAGGCCAGGGCATTGGTGAAGCGATCGCCCTGCGTCTGGCGAAAGATGGACTGGCGGTCGCGGTGGCGGACTTTAATCAGGAAACCGCCCGTCAGGTGGCGGAGAAGATTACTCTGCAGGGCGGTAAAGCGATCGCGCTGAAAGTGGATGTGTCGCAGCGCGATCAGGTGATGGCGGCAGTTGAGGAGGCGCGTCGTGCGCTGGGAGGCTTCGACGTCATCGTCAACAACGCCGGTATTGCTCCGTCGACGCCGATTGCGGAGATTACCGAAGAGGTGGTCGACAAGGTTTACAACGTCAACGTCAAAGGCGTGATCTGGGGTATGCAGGCGGCGATAAAGGCTTTTGCGGCTGAAGGGCACGGCGGTAAAATTATCAACGCCTGCTCTCAGGCCGGACACGTCGGCAACCCGGAGCTGGCCGTCTACAGCTCCAGTAAATTTGCCGTGCGGGGCCTGACACAAACCGCCGCGCGCGACCTGGCCGCGGCCGGCATCACGGTCAACGCCTTCTGTCCCGGCATCGTCAGGACGCCAATGTGGGAAGCGATCGATCGGCAGATCTCGGAAGCGGCCGGAAAACCGGCCGGTTACGGCACGGAAGCGTTCGCCAGACGCATTACGCTGGGACGTCTCTCTGAGCCGGAAGATGTGGCGGCCTGTGTGGCCTATCTCGCCAGCCCCGACTCCGACTACATGACCGGCCAGTCCCTGCTGATCGACGGCGGCATGGTCTTTAACTGATCCCCCTGCCTGCTGCGCCAGCGCGCAGCAGCTGTTTTTCCTGCCCGGCTTCACCCTTAAATATTTTTTATCTGAAAAGCGGTTAACCATCAGCAGGTTGCCCGCCTGGCCGCGCCCCTGCTGGTTTTTTGTCACTGCAGAGGTTAAAGCTGCTTATCACCCTGCCGATAAATCAAAGACTCCTCTCCCTGTTCGAAGCGACCATGTTAACAATCAACCATAACGACACCGCCGCGATAGCGAACAAAACGCGGTACGGCACTGACTCTGTTCTGGGACGAACGGTTGAACGACTTTCATCAGGGATGCGGATTAACAGTGCTAAAGATGACGCCGCGGGCCAGGCCATTGCCAACCGCATGACGGCCAATGTGAATGCCGATGCGGTTGTTGCGCGCGGCCTCAATGACGCGATCAGCTACTCCCAGACGGCAGGCGGCGGCCTGGACACCATCGCCAATCTGCTCATTCAGGCCCGCACGCTCTCCGTGCAGGCGGCGAACGGCACGCTCTCTGATGCGGATCGGCAGAGCGTTAACGCCCAGTATCAGCAGATTCTGGCCGGCATTGATGAAGTGGCCGATCACACTGAGATTTTTGGCCGTTACCCGCTGGCGACCGATAAACCCGATCTTCCGCCCGCGAAGCTGGGCAACGTTGATCCCATCAACACCAAATTTCCGGTTTCGGGCAGGAATTACTCCTTCAGCTCCGGGGTGATCCCGCTGGCCTATATTCCGGCAGGCGCGACGTCGATTACCATCACCATCGACTCGCTGGGTCAGGATGATGACCTTCAGCTGTTTACCCGCGACGGTAAGCATCTGGTCGGCACGCCGCTGGAAGGCAGCGCGCCCGACTACACCTGGACCAGCAAGGGGATAACCGATGCGGCGACCGCAAAATCGCGCCTGCTGACCAGCAGTAACGGCTTTGACAGCAACGCGGCCTATGACAGCTCCTCCTTACTGGAGGGGGGATCGAGCTGGGCGCTGGCGGGCAGTAACAGCGGCAGCTACAACGGCATGAACATCACCTACAGCGGTGACGGCGATCGCTATGAAGATGCCACCAGCGGCGATTTCAACAACGGCACCATTACCGGCAACCGGCTGGAGCGCATTACGCTGGATACCGTCAGCGAAGATCTGATTGTGGTGGTGGTCGGCAACGGTTCTTTCACCAGCAATCTGACCTGGGGGATCCTGCCTGAGCCGAAAGGGATGCCCGCCATACCGCCGCATAAGAGTCAGCCGATGGAGGTGATTACCAGTGCGGATTATGGTCAGCCGGTGCAGTCGGACTCGATTCCGGCCACGCCCTCGGACACCAAAACGCTGAAGCTGAATAACACCACGCTGCTGACCAGCGGTGACATCTCCGTCACCATGAAGGCGCTGGATTCAGCCCTGGAGAAGATCAGCAGCTACCAGTCGCTCTATGGCGCGAAGATTAACCGCTACGAGTCGAACCGGAATGTGCTGTCGCAGCAGGGTGTGGATACCGCCACCGCCCGCAGCCGTATTCAGGATGCTGACTACGCGGAAGAAGCGAGCCAGCTGGCACGCAGCCAGATTATTCAGCAGGGGCAGACCGCCGTCAGCAAAATGGCCAACAAAACGCCTGAGACGATTATCCAGTTGCTGAATAATTAAAGCCCATTAGGCTGAGCGCTCGCGCTCAGCCGCTTCCCCTTGATGGCTTTTCGCCGCTGCATCAGCCCCCGTCTGGCCCGCAATTCCCTCTGACGCCCCCCTATCGTTTGATCTCAGTCACACAATCTCGTTTAACATTCGTTTAAAGATGATCCCGATCACCCTTCCCTGTTAAAGAAATGCTAAAACCTGATAACAATTTAATATCATCTTTCCGATCAGGGTTAATTAAAACAACAGGTTAATCGTTACCACGCTAAGCAATTTCCTGAATTTTCCTGACTGAACGCCACCTTTTCATTACTTTTACGCCATTGTGAGGGCTGTTATTTTGCTGACGATACTGGGTTTTTCCATGGTTGTTTGCTTCATGTATCTCATCATGACCAAACGCATGTCAGCCTTAATTGCGCTGATCCTGATACCAACCATTTTTGCGCTGATTGGCGGTTTTTATGCGGGACTGGGCGAAATGATGCTGGATGGCGTCAAAAAGCTGGCCCCCACCGGTGTCATGCTGACCTTCTCCATTCTCTATTTTGGTCTGATGATCGACGCCGGCCTGTTTGACCCGCTGGTCCGTTTTATTCTCCGGCTGGTGCGCGGCGATCCGCTTAAAGTGCTGGTCGGCACCGCCGTGCTGACGCTGCTGGTTTCACTGGATGGTGACAGCTCCACCACCTACATGATCGCCATCGCGGCTTTCCTGCCCCTCTATCACCGGCTGGGGATGAACGTGCTGATGATGACCTGTCTGGTCAACCTCGCCAGCGGCATCATGAACCTCTCGCCCTGGGGTGGCCCGACCGCCCGCGCCGCCGCCGCCCTGCGCATTGACGCCCTCGACATCTTTATCCCGATGCTGCCCGCCATGCTGCTGGCCTGCGTCAGCCTGGTCGCGATGGCTATGCTGTTTGGCCTGCGTGAGCGCAAGCGTTTAGGCGTCATGACGCTGAAAGATCACCATCTCGACAACATCGAGCTGGGGCTGGGCGATGCCGATGAGTGCGCCGCCAACCGCCGTCCTAAGATGTTCTGGCCCAACTTCATTCTGACCACCGTGCTGCTGGTGCTGCTGGTGGTCGGGTTAATGCCGATTCAGATCCTGTTTATGCTGGCGTTTGCGATTGCCGTGATGCTCAACTATCCGACCCTGGAGGAGCAGAAAGCACGCATCAGCTCTCATGCCGGTAACGTGCTGGCTGTGACCGCGCTGATTTTTGCCGCCGGTATCTTCACCGGTATTCTCTCCGGCACCGGCATGGTGGATGCCATGGCGAAGAGCCTGCTGGCGGTGATCCCGCACAGCTTCGGACCTTATCTGGCCGTCTTCACCGCGCTGGTCAGTCTGCCGTTCACCTTCTTTATGTCGAACGATGCCTTTTACTTCGGCATTCTGCCGGTCATCGCACAGACGGCGGCCAGCTACGGCATCACCGCAGAGGAGATCGCCCGCGCCTCTATCGTCGGTCAGCCTTTCCATCTGCTGAGTCCGCTGGTGCCGTCAGTCTATCTGCTGGTGGGGCTGGCAAAAGTCGATATCGGCGACCACCAGCGCTTTGCGATTAAATGGGGGATTCTGGTCAGTCTGGTGCTGATGGCGGGCGGTCTGCTCACCGGCGCTTTCCCGTTCTTCCATCGTTAACTCTGCTTTCTGGCGGATAACCGGCAAATTTGCCCGGTTATCCGCTTCACCGCTCCGCCTACTGTTACAACCCTCTCTACACTCTAAAGCCAGGCTGATCTGCTGCGTGCCGGAGACGAGCCGAAGCACCTCAGCCATTCTGCCGATGATTGCGATGGAGGCCCGATGAAAATTCACCACCTGAACTGTGGCTGTATGTGCCCGCTGGGCGGGGCATTTTATGATGGATTCAGCAAAGGCATCAAAGCGCATCTGGTCTGTCACTGCCTGCTGATTGAGACGGACCACGACGGTCTGGTGCTGGTCGACACCGGCTTTGGCCGCCAGGATATCCACGCGCCGGGCAGCCGCCTGTCCGGCTTTTTCCGCGCGCTGAACAATATTCAGCGTCGCGACGAACTGACCGCCCTGTCACAGGTCAGGGCGCTGGGCTTCCGGGCTGAGGATGTGCGGCATATTATTCTGACCCACCTCGATTTTGATCATGCGGGCGGACTGACCGATTTTCCGCAGGCGCGTATCCACCTGCTACAGCAGGAGGTGGACACGGCCCATCAGCGTCATAGCTGGCTGTCGCGGGAGCGTTACCGTCCCGGACAATGGGGTGGGATCAGCCACTGGGAGACCTATCAGCCGCAGGGCGAAACGTGGTTTGGTTTTGAGGCGGTAAATCGCCTGCGGGATTTACCGCCGGAGATTCTGCTGGTGCCGCTGGCGGGCCACACGCCGGGTCACGCGGGCATCGCCATTCAGCAGCCTGACGGCTGGCTGCTGCACGGCGGCGATGCGTGGTTCTATCGGGGCGAAATGCGCCAGCAGACGCGCCACTGCACGCCTGGACTGCGTTTTTACCAGTGGATGATGGCGATGGATAACGGTGCCAGACGACACAACCAGCAACGCCTGCGGGAGCTCTCCTGTCAGCGCGGCAGCGAAATCACCTTTTTCTGCAGTCACGACGCACGTGAGCTGGAGGCCCTGCAGGTTAATGCGCCGCGGTTCAGCCAGAGTGCCCGGCCCGATTAATCGGGATCGCCCGCTCGCTTTTGCAGCTGGGCTGACAGCCACGGAGCGGTCAGACTCTCTGATGACTGACTGACCGTCTCCGGTGAGCCGGATGAAACAATCCGGCCACCCTTATCGCCCGAACCCGGTCCCAGATCGATCACCCAGTCCGACTCCGCCACAATTCGCATATTATGTTCTGCCATGATGACCGTATGGCCGCGCTTAACCAGCTCGTCCAGCACCCGCAGCAGCTTATCCATATCCGCCGGATGCAATCCGGTCGAAGGTTCATCGAGCAGATAGAGCGTGGCGGTGCGCTGGACCCGCTGCAGTTCCCAGGCGAGCTTGATACGCTGACACTCTCCGCCGGAAAGTTCTGTGGCGGGCTGCCCCAGCCGGAGGTATCCGAGCCCCAGCGCCGTCAGTGCCGACAGCGAACGCTGAATCCCTTCGTTGCCGCTAAAGACCGCCGTTGCCTCGTCCACCGTGAGATCGAGCACATCCGCAATCGTCAGGTTGTTCCACCTTACCTCCAGCGTCCCGGGGTTGTAGCGGCTGCCCGCACAGACGGAGCAGGTGGCCGTGGCGCTGGGCATGAACAGCAGCTCAATGGAGATCTGCCCCTGTCCCTCACACGCAGGACAGCGCCCGGCAGGCAGATTGAATGAGAACCGCCCGGCGTCGAAGCCTTTTGCCTTCGCTTCGGGGGTATCGGCAAACAGTCGGCGAATGATGTCGAAAAAGCCGGTATAGGTGGCCAGGTTGGAGCGCGGCGTCCGTCCGATAGGACGCTGATCGATTCTGATGAGTCGGCCGAAGGCGTCGCTTCCGCTGACCACGCGTCCCTTAACATCGGGCACCAGATCCTCGTCCTCCCCCTCCTCGCTGTCAGACTCTTTATCCGCATGACCGAGCATTGCCGGCAGCACGCGATTCAGCAGCGTCGATTTCCCTGAGCCTGACACCCCGGTGATGGCCGTCATTCTCGCCAGCGGAAGGGCGATATCCATCCCGACAATATTGTTGCAGTCGATTGCTTCCAGCCTGAGCCACTCTTCCGACGACTGACGCTGGCGCAGTCCGGTGTAGCGTCGGGAGAAGAGATAGCCTGAGGTGGGCGATTCGACCTCTTTCACCCCCGCCGGGGCGCCGTTGTAGACGATCGCCCCGCCGTAACCGCCCGGACCGGGTCCGATCTCTACCAGCCAGTCCGCTTCCGCGATAAGGTCAGTGTTATGTTCCACGACTATCAGCGAGTTGCCTGCGCGGACCAGCCTTTTCAGGGAGGCAAGCAGCGCTTTCACATCTTCCGGATGCAGCCCGGCGGACGGCTCATCCAGCACGTAGAGCACGCCAAACAGGCGTGAAATCATCTGGGTTGCCAGACGGACGCGCTGCAGCTCGCCGGAGGAGAGCAGCGTGGTGCGACGCCCCGGCGCGAGATGTCCCAGGCCCAGCGCGTCAAGCTGCTCAAGCCGCATACAGATGTCTGCCGCCATCCGGATGACCGCCTCACGCAGCGCCGGCTCTTCTGGCAGATCGGGAGATTCGCCACGGGCATGGGGACGAAAGCGTTCCGCCAGCGCGGAAACCGTCAGCTCGCTCAGACTGGCGATGTCATACCCGGCAAACGTCACGGAGAGCGCATCGCGGTTGAGTCGTTTACCGTGGCACTCGGAACAGGGCGTGACCGTCACAAAGCGCGCCAGCCGTTTTCTGACCGATTCGCTGCCGCCCGAATAGCTCTGCAACACGATTTTTGCGGCGCTGGTGTAAGTGCCGGTGTAACCCGGTTCCTCGCCTGCCGCTATCGCCTTTTCGCGCTGCTTAGCGTTGAGACCTTCGTAGATAGGCACCGACGGCTGCTCCTCAGTCAGCAATATCCACTGCCGGTCACGCTCAGACAGGGTGTGCCACGGCGCATCGATATCGTAGCCGAGTGTGTCAAGGATGCTGCGCAGATTCTTGTTGTGCCAGCCCCTGGGCCAGGCGGCGATAGCCCCCTGCCGGATGCTCAGTGAGCTGTCGGGCACCAGCGCCTCAGTTCTGACGGTGTGAACCTTTCCCAGCCCCTGACAGTGGGGACAGGCACCCTTTGGGTTGTTCGGTGAAAAATAGTCGGCCGTCATGAAAGGAACACCGTCCGGTCTGGCACCCGCACGGGAATAGAGCAGACGCAGCGTGACGGCGATCCGGGTGAGACTGCCGACCGTCGATCGCTCCTGCGCACCCGCCCGGCTCTGCTGCAGCGCCACCGCAGGCGGAAGTCCGTCAATGTTATCGACATCCGGCGCCGCGGCCTGATCGATCAGACGGCGGGCGTGAGGTGAAACCGACTCGATAAACCGGCGCTGCGCTTCCGCATAGATCGTATCAAAGGCGAGGGACGATTTACCGGAACCGGAAACCCCGGTGAACACCACCATAGCGTTACGGGGAAAACGCAGCGACACCTCTTTAAGGTTATGGGTACGCGCACCCTGCACGGAGATACAGGGATCGATCTCCCCCTCTTCAGCGCGGTATGTTTCGGTAAAGCGGTGTTCTGTCATGATGTCCCTGCCTGGTTAAATGCGGCCGACTGATGATCGCCTGCGATGAATGGCCGAAAACTGCAGCGGCTAATCTGGCGGACGCACTGGCCCGCTTCTGAAAAACAACAGCAAGGGTAGTCAGGGAACCGGGATTTAACAATTTATGGAGTGGAGTAACGCCTTGAATCGGCAAGGGGGGCCGGAGGTACATAACCTTCTGTAGTCAGCCGGGAAAGGGGCAGAGACGCCCCCCTTCCGGCCCTCACAGCATCACGGTTTTTTAAACTTGTCTTCGACTTTCTCTTTCGCTTCCGCGATTTTGTCCCCGGCCTTGTCCATCAGCCCCTCTTTGTGATCGGGATGGTCTGGCGTCAGCGAGCGGTGATCCTGCTCTGCGCGGGCCTGTCGCGTGCCTTCAAGCAGGGGATCGGTCGCTGTGCCCTGGCCGCTGACCGGTGCGGCGCGGGTGTGATCGGCCCGGGCATGGTCGATGTCGACTTCCTGACGGCGCACCGAGTCATTGATGGTCTCCACCCGGTCGCTCTCCTCTTTACGCAGCACCACCTCTTCGATGATTTGCGCGGTCTTGTTGACCACCGGCTGCTCGTGCGACTCCTCCACTTCCACCGTTTTTTCTGACCAGTCGACATTATCGGGCGAACCCGCTTCGTTCACCGGGCGGCGGAAGATTTCAGCGTGCTGCTCATGCAGCGAGACATTTTCAGACACCCGATCGGTGACCGTATAGCGACGGACGCGGGTCGAGCCTTCGCTGACCAGTCGCTTGCCCACTTCCAGTCGCTCTTCAGCCAGACGCAGCACATCCTCATCACTCTCATCACCGGTCAGCGCGGTGCGGGTCGTGCCATGCTCACTGTTCAGCGGATTGACCGTCTCGTTACCCGGTAACGTTCCGCTGGCTGGCGGCGTCAGGCCATTGTCAACCGTAGCGTCACCGGGAACGGCGGCGGTACGCTCCGTCAGCTCTTCATGGGCATCAAGAATGCCCAGCGCGCGCGGCAGCTCATCTTCATCAGCGCGCAGCGACAGCACCACCCCGCCGGTACGCATCGCATCTTCATACACTTCAGCCTGATCTTCCTCCAGCGTGTTGCCGAACAGGCGTTGCCAGAAGCCAGGATGGCGGGCCTCATGACCTTCTGTCCGCAGCCGTTCGCCGGAGATGATATCGATATCATCATCCAGGAAGCCTGCTTTGATCAGGTTACGTTTTGCCCCCTCTGCCAGTGAGATATTGCTGAACATTGTTACGATTGTTTCACGCGCCATATTGTGTTCCTCGCTGATGGATTCGGATGACTCTGGATGAGGGGATTGGGTCAGGTGAGCGTGCTGTCTGCGCAGGGTCACGACCTGTTCTGTCGCCGCCTCGCTGACGACCGTGCGGATGTGCCACTCCTCTTTCAGCACCAGATGACGAACGATCTCGACTTCCTCTTCCACAATCGGGATGATCAGAACGCCATTTTCCTCCCGGATCGCCGGCATCGCCGCCAGCCTTTCCGATTTGGGAATGCGCTCTATCGCCGCCGTCTGCTGCCGGAGCATCAGCGCCATCGTCTGCTGATGCTCAGTGACCTGCCGGGTTACCCTGACAACGCCGTCACTGATCCGCTGTGTTGACACCTCTGCCGTTTCTTCAGCAAGACTTATCACCTGCTCGTTACCCGCTGACCCTGATTTTTCAGGAGGCTGATTGTTCATGGTTAACCTGCCTGTCATACAGAGCGATCATTTGTACTTCCCCTGGCCTTGAGCATAAGTCACTGCTTTTCGGTTAGTTAAAGCCTGGCACAAAGATGGGCAAAAGAAAGGAAAATGCAGATAAACGCAGCCATATGAGGATAACGTGGCGCTAAAATCGCATAACCGAGGCGGCAGATAAAAAAAGGCTCTTACTGTGTCAGACAGTCAGATTGCTGTTTAGCCTGCTCAAAAAAAGGGCCAGTCCTTTTTCAGGCTGGCCCGGGAAACAGAGACGTCTGCGTTCAGGGATTGAGCCACTGACACGCCTTCAGTTCGCCGTCGGGCGCATAGCGAAACAGGGCGCGCTGATTGTCGTTACGCTGTAACTGGTAGCCCTCCAGTGTGGTCACCTGCAGGATCACCACGCCAAAGTGCGGCTCGCCAGAGTCTGCGGCGTGAACAGCGGGCATCTTATTCGCCGGTATCGGTATCTCGCCCGGCGGCCCGCCCTGATAGGTCTGCCGGGTGTGCTGAGGTAATGCCTGCCAGGCCTGCCGGGCGATATCACTCCCCGCCGCATAACAGCTGACCCGGCCCGCCAGTCGCAGCTGCAGCCGGCGCTGCAGACAATATCCGAGTACGGTGACCGCCGGATTGGCCGCCATCTCCTGCCACTTCGGGCTGCGGACATCAGTGTGAAAAGTCAGCATCCGACGGTGACTGCGACTCTGGCGCAGGACCAGCGTGCGCGCCTGGGGGCGCTGCTCAGCGTCAACGGTACAGAGTGCCAGATAACGAAATGCGTCCTGTGGATCGGCGGCGGCCGCCTCCAGCGCTGCCCAGGCGGTTGCTTCAAACTGTGTCAAATCCATCGGGGTTTCTCTCGTCAGGGTTGGGGGGCAAGCCAGACGGCTCTGCTCAAGCGTAGCAACGAAGTGACCAGATGGCCTGCCATCGCGGGAGGTAAACCGCGGGATCGGGCTCCTTTCGCCGCCCCGGCCGTCACCGAGCGGGTCAGAGAGGGGGAAAATGCGTGCCGCATGTTCTGTTTCTGCATCTCTGTGTTATTTTTGCGCTATCCCTGAGATCGCGAAAAGCGTTACGCCATGGAGGCGGCTATGTTGTCTGAAATGCGTTCGCCACGTCTGACCTACCGGTCGCTCACCCCTGAGGACTGGCCCTTCTATCTGGCAGTCAGTCAGGACAGATCGGTGATGAAATATATCTGTGACCCGCGCAGCGCCGAAGAGATAAAAACCCGCTCTTTTGATGTTCGCTTGCCTGAATGGGAAAAGGGCTGCCAGCACTGGCTCTGCCTGGTGATGGAGGAAAAAGCCAGCGGGCTGCCCGCAGGTTTCTGCGGGTTTATCGATCGCGGAGACGGCATTGCTGAGTTCGGTTTTATTGTTGCCGCGCATGCGCAGGGAAAAGGCTACGGCCGTGAGTCACTGCATGCCACCATCAGGCTCTGCTTTGAGCAAATGGATTACCGTCGTCTGGTCGCCACGGTGACGGCGGGTAATGCAGCCTCACGCCGCACCCTGCTCTCGGCGGGTTTCGTTCAGGAGGGAACACTGCGGCAGAATTTCTTTCTGGACGGCGCGTGGCAGGATGACTGGATCTTCGGCCTGCTGAAACAGGAGTACCGGCCCTGAGGCCGGGAGAGGCCACAGATGACTCTCCCCCGCCTCAGTGACGCGCGATCAGCGCAGAGCGGCCCCTGAACCGGCGGCGATGGCCGCGGCAGGCAGAGACGGCGTTTCTGCGCAGAGCATCGCTTCAAAATCGGCCGGACTCAGCGGCTGGCACAGCCCGTTCCCCTGCATAATGTCGCATCCTGCCGTCGTCACGAACGCGATCTGCTCTTTTTCCTCGACCCCTTCGGCGGCAACCCGGATACCCAGACTTTTACCCAGCCCGGCGATAGCCCGGAACATCATACGCACCCGCATACTGGAGCCCAGCTCGCGCGTCAGGGACTTATCGATTTTAAAGCCCGACACAAAGCTGTAACGCAGCAGGTTGATCGCGCCCAGCGTCCGTCCGAAATGGTCGATAATGAATGAAGCACCGGTCTGGCGGATAGCTTCAACCTGCACCGGCATATCCTGCACCAGCACCGTCAGCAGGGGCTCATCCACTTCCAGCTCGACAAAACCGGCATCGCCACCGGCACTCTCCCGGAGCACCTTCTCCAGGCTGTTGCCCACCAGCTGGCGCGGAAACAGATTGATGCTGACGCGAAGATGAGGCGCGCGCACCTGCCACTGCCGGACCTGATCCAGCGCCGTCCGGATAATCCACTCCCCCAGCGTGACGGAAAGCGGGCTCTTCACCAGCATGGCGATGAAATCAGCCGGCAACAGCAGGCCGCGCGTCGGATGCTGCCAGCGCACCAGCGTCTCACAGCCGGTGAGCTTGCCGCTTTCGACGTCGTAGCGGGGCTGATAGTAGAGCGTGAACTGCTGCTGCCGCACCGCGGACTCCAGTTCGCGTTCAAAGCGACGGCGCTGCTGCTCCGCTTCACGAAAGGCGGGCCTGAACAGGATGCTGCAGCCTTTGCCCGACGCTTTGGCACGATAGAGCGCCAGGTCGGCGGCGGACATGACCGCAGAGGGATCCCGGCCGTGCTCCGGGTAGGAGGCGATACCGGTGCTGGCGCCGACCACAACCGGTGAGTCGTGATAGCTGAACGGCGTCTGAACGGCGGCAATCAGCTTCTCTGCCGTCAGCGCCGCCTCCGCGCAGCCCCCCGTCAGCAGGATGACAAATTCATCACCGCCCAGGCGCGCCGCCGTCACCGCACCGGTGCACACGGTACGAATCTGTTCGGCAACGTGACACAGCAGCGCATCCCCGGCCGCATGGCCCAGGGTATCGTTCACTTCCTTAAAGCCATCAAGATCGGTCATCAGTAACGTATAGGGGATCTCCGCTTTAGTGAGCTGAGCGACCTGATCCATAAACGCGCTGCGGCTGGCGAGGCGCGTCAGCATATCGAGTGAGGCCAGCTCACAAAGCCGTGCCTCACTTTCATAACGGGCGGTAACGTCGCGGATAATCATGCCCACCAGCCGCTCTCCCCCTTCACGCCAGCCGGAGAAAGAGACCTCGGCCGGAAATTCGCGTCCGTTACGCGTCAGCCCCCAGATCTGCAGAGAGCGCGGACGCGAGATCGCCGATTCATCGGAGGTAATGCGGGCCAGCTCATTACGGTAGTCTGTCTGGCAGCGCGCCGGGATCAGCTCACTGACGAACTGACCGCGCATCTCCTCCGCGCTGTAGCCGAACAGAGCGGTAGCAGCAGGGTTCCAGAAGGTGATGCCGCGCTGCAGATCCGTGCAGATAATGGCATCAGGCGAGGTAGAGGAGATCGCCTCCAGCCGCTGCTGACTGGTATAGCGCAGTAATTTAAGCCGGTGCATCTCCATGCGATCCATCACCAGCGCGGCAATATCGCTGAGATGCTGCCGATCTTCTGCGGTCAGCGGCGCGCGGGGATGCGTATCGGTCAGGCAGACCGTGCCGATGTGATGACCATCCGGCGTGGAGAGCGGAATACCGGCATAAAAGCGGATGTAGGGATAGCCATGCACCAGCGGGCTGTCGCAGAAGCGCGGATCCTGCAGGGTATCCGGGACACAGAGTATCCGTCCCTGCGTTAAGGTGTGATGGCAGAACGCGACGTTGCGTGACGTACCCGTAATGTTCAGTCCGTAACGGGAAGCAAAGAACTGCCGCTTTTCGTCAATGAGGGAAACAAACGCGACGGGCACCTTAAACAGTCGGGCGGCAAGCGTAGTCAGACGATCCAGCGCATCGTTTGGCGGTGAATCCATCATCTCGTACTGCCTGAGTGCATCGAGGCGCGCCGCCTCGGCATCATGATAAACGGGACGTTTCAGGATAACTTCCTCTGCGGATCGGTACTGTGGACGGCATGACACAGCATAAAGAGGACACGTTCAATCAGACAGGCCAGGCAGTATATGCTGCTGACCCGCTGCCGTAAGAAAGGCCCGTCGGTAAAATCTGGCGCAGCCGATGGCTGCGCTTCGCTTAATCTGTTTATCGGCCTGCCATATTCTAACTTCAGAGAAAACAGCGGCTGAAAACCCTATTTTTTCTGTTTTGCGACCAGCTCAAAGTGCGGATGCTCCCCGGCCAGCAGCATCAGCAATTCATATTCCCCCTGACTGAGCCGCGCAGGATTTTTCGACGCCTCTTTGGTCTGCCAGACACGCTGGCTGAGGTCGAAACGCTCTGCGGCGATCTCCTGAGAAAACCCGGCGGCAAGGCGGAGTTCACGTACGTTGCACTGCACGGCGACAGGCCGCTGTAAAATCTGATTTCCCATATGAAACTCCCGGCTTAGGGTGGCCGTATAGAGGGCCGGACGCCATCACACGCCTGACCAAAGCATAAATTCTGGTTATGTTTTAATCGCCCGGCACAGCAGGCCGTCCTGTGAAATCAGTGAATGCAGCGTGCGATGATTAAATAAGGCAAATTATCTTTCTGACGATGCCTGAATAATAAGCACATCGATAAAAGAATAACCGACAGGATGAGTTGCAGACTCATCCTGCGATTATTGCCGCACGCTCTGCCCTTAAAAAATAAGGTGTCAGAGCGCGATTTAATAATCATTCGCGAACGTGCACGCGGTTTTCATACAGGCCCATTCCTCGTCGGGCGACTGATGTCAGGCCTGACTAAAGGCAGCCCATCCGCCAGGCTGTTCCGTGGCTTCGCGTCTGTTCGCCACGGCAGCCGCCTGATGCGGGAGGGTAAAGCGGGTGATGACGCTGCCCAGCGTTTGCGTCTGACCGCTGAGACTGCCCGCGGTGGCTGACACCTGCTGCACCAGCGTCGCATTCTGCTGCGTCACGCGGTCGAGCTCAGCAACGGCGACGGTGACCTGAGCGATGCCTTTACTCTGTTCATCTGACGCCAGCGCAATCTGCCCGATAAGCTCATTGACGCCGCCAACGCCGCGCAGGACGGCTTCCATCGTGGTGCCGGCGCTCTCCGCTGCACGGCGGCCATCGTCAACCCGCGCCACGGTATCCGAAATGAGCTCTTCAATCTCTTTGGACGCCGCCGCACTGCGCTGCGCCAGTGAGCGCACTTCGCTGGCCACGACGGCAAAGCCGCGACCCTGCTCACCGGCGCGCGCTGCCTCAACGGCCGCATTCAGCGCCAGAATATTGGTCTGAAACGCGATGCCGTTAATGGTGGCGGTAAACTGACGAATTTTTTCTGACCCTTCCGCGATGCTGGTAATGGCCGCAGTCACCGTCTGAACCAGCTTCGCGCCCTGCTGCGTGGTATCGGTTGTACTGACGGCCAGCTCACGCGCTTCACGGGCGTTCTGCGCGTTGTGGCGCACGGTGACGGTAATCTCTTCCATGCTGGCGGCGGTCTGCTCCAGTGCAGCAGCCTGGGTGGAGGTCCGATCGAAGAGGTCTGCGTTACCTGCGGCAATATCAGCGGCTTCACGATGAAGAATGGCGGCGTTGTCGCGGATAGCGCTGACCATATGCAACAGGCTGTGCTGCATCTCTTTCACCAGCGGAACCAGCTGTCCGACACAGTTACGGCCCAGGTCTTCCGGCTCCTGCGTCAGATCGCCATCCGCAATGATTTTCAGGTGACCGCGAATTTTTGCCACCGGACGCACCAGATGCACGACCAGATAGCGATCGCAGAACAGCAGTAACGCGAACGCCGCCAGCAGCGCCGCCAGCAGTACACCCTGCAGCTGATGCCGGTCAGCCCTGAGCGGCGCCTGATGCTGCGCCAGCTGCTGCGTGATGCTGTTCAGTTGCGCCCGTGCCGCAGAGGCATAGTCTGCAGGTGTGGTGGTGAGTGCCGTACGCAGACGCTCCCAGTCAGCGCCTTCCGGCATGGCAGCCATCACCGCACTTTTGTCGGCGGCGCTTCCGCTCTGCATGGCAATAGCGCTTTGCGTCAGAAAGCTGAGCTGCTGAGTGAGAACGGCGGTGCGATCGGTCTGACGATAGATGTCGCGCAGCACATGGCTACTGTAGCCGCCAGCCAGTGCAACCACGCCCAGTGAAATGATCATCATCCACAGCACGACGCGCCGGATGGTGAAATGCCGGAGTGAGTTCATAAGGTTTCCCTGATGTTGTTATTGGTGTGTGTAAAAGTCGGGCAATAATAAGTTCTGTCATCTGCTTTAGTGCGTTATTATATAGTGCACTATTTTTGTTCTTTCTATCCTGGCAGGATATTTCAGAAATACAAATTTTTTGACGACAAAATAAAAGAATCGCCGTTCTGAAAATATTTTATTGAAGAAAGCCGATCCGGTAACCGTTTGCCGCTCTCTGCATTCCGTTACGTAATAAATTTGTCAGGACACTTTATTTTTACGGAAATTGCCTGTACTCATTACACACTACTCTGCAATTTTTCTGCTTAATTTCGCTCCGTAACCAGCCGGGGCGGAGGAATTCATGTTCATAAGTCTCAGCGGCGGCGATGATGGTCGCACGCGAACCCTGCGCGCGTTGCGCAATCCCGACGAAAGTCGTGATGAAGTACTGCGTCAGTTTGTCCGGCTGGCCAGTCAGGCGCTCAGCATTCCTGGCAGTTTTATCTCCGTGCTGGATGATGAGCAGCAGCATGTGATGGCCGCGCATAATTTTACCCTTACCCGGTCCAGCCGCGAAGATTCGCTCTGCCGGTATGCGGTCGACAGCGACAGCACCGTGGTGATCCCGGATACCCTGCTGGATGAACGGTTTGCGACGCACCCCTTGATCATCGGCGCACCTTTTATCCGCTTCTATGCCGGTACGCCGCTGAAAAACAGCACGGGCATGATTCTGGGCACCCTGTGTGTCACCGACACCAAGCCCCACCCTTTCAGTCCGGCTCAGGTCACCATGCTCACGATGCTGGCCACCCTGGTCATGTCATTTCTGGAAGCCTGGTATTCGGCAGGTTTTGCCGATCCCGTCACCGGATTGCCTAACCGTCAGCGGCTTATCCGCGACCTCCAGTTTCTGGCCGCCTCGGGTGATCGGACGCCACGGCGACTGGTCCTGATTGACTGCATTGATATGCCGCGCGCCTACGAGCTGGCGCGTTCGATGGGGATGGGGCCAGTTGAAAGCCTGTTGAAAGATGTCGCCACGCTGCTGCCTCTGCGCCTGCGCCCGGCGCCGGGCGAGATACTCTATACCGTGGCCACCGGGCGTTTTGCCCTGTTAACCCGCCAGGAGAGCCGGCTGAGTGCCGGATGGGTGGCGAAGCAGCTGACGGGCATCAGCGCGGATCTGGGCGACGGGCTGTCTGTCGCGCTGATGACGCATACCGGTGAGGCCAGTTTCATCACCGGTGAGATGCCCGCACAGGAGATCCTGCGCCGCGCCGTCAGCGCCCTTCATGAAGCGATCGCCCGGGATGTCGCGTCGATGTGTTTCAGTGAAGCCACCGACACACGGCATACTCAGGATTTCACGCTGATGCACGATCTGGCCCTGGCGATACGGGAAAACAAAGGATTGTGGCTCGCGTATCAGCCGAAAATCTGTCTGCATAGCGGAAAGCCGATTGGGCTGGAAGCGCTGATTCGCTGGCGGCATCCGCAGCGCGGCGAGCTTTCTCCGGCAGAGTTTCTGCCTTTTGCCGGACAGACTGAACTGCTCAGCGAGCTGACCCGCTGGGTGACAGAGCAGGCCATCACCCGCCTTTCCCGGCTGCGTGACAACTATATTCAGCTGCCCGTCACCATCAACGTCAGCAGCAGCGATTTCTCCCGCAGCGGGTTTGCCGACGAGCTTGAAGAGCAGATGATCAAGGCAAAGCTGCCGGTTTCACTGCTGGGCATCGAGTGTCTGGAGACAGAGCGGATTCTGGAGAGCCCGGCAGCGATGCAGGGGCTTGAGATGCTGAAACTGCGCGGATTTGGGATCTCTCTGGATGACTTTGGTACCGGCTACAGCAACATCAGCTACCTGCGACGTATGCCACTGGACGTGATCAAGCTGGACCGTTCCCTGATCAGTGAAATCGCCAGTGATACCGGCTCGCGGGTTATCGCCCGCAGTATTATTGCGATGCTGAAAGATCTCGATTATACGGTGCTGGCCGAAGGCGTGGAAAATGCGGAAACGGTCAACACGCTGACCGAATTTGGCTGCGATCAGGCGCAGGGATTTTTCTACTCCCGGCCGCTGGCGGAAGCGGCGCTGGATGAGTGGCTCGGCTGGCGACTCCGCAGCAAATGCTGAGCCGGTTGCGCCAGCCTCAGCCCTCTACCGGGCCGGATCAAACACGCTGAATCCCGCCGATCCGGCAATCACAACCGTATTGCGTCCGGCGCCTTTTGCCTCATAGAGCGCTTCATCCGCACGCCGCAACAGCGCTTCGCGTTCGCTGTTGTGATCCCGCGACGCGACGCCGGCGGATATCGTCATCGTCCCGACAAACGGAAACAGGGTAGCGCTGACGCTCTCACGGATGCGCTCCGCCGTGCGGGCGGCGTCCGGTAGCGACGTGTCCGGCAGCAGCAGAATAAACTCTTCTCCCCCAAACCGACTGACAATATCCCCCGTGCGGCTGGCCTGACGCAGCAGCGCCGCCAGACTTACCAGCACCGCATCGCCCGCATCGTGTCCGTACCAGTCATTGATCTTTTTGAAATGGTCGATATCGATGGCGATCACGCACTGTTCATGTTCGTTATCACTCTGCGCCGCCAGCGCCGAGAATCCGCGCCGGTTGCAGAGTCCGGTCAGGGGGTCAGTCATCGCTTCATCGTTCAGCGCCGCCAGATGTCCGGCGACGGCGTGACGATGCTCCTGCACCGCTTCCCGGAGCCGGTCGGCTTCGTAATACCAGGTTTTGACCGAGGAGAGAGATTCCGCCTGCGCTTCGCTGCCGCCGTTGCGGACTCTGTCCGCCAGCTTCTCAAGCGGAGAGGCGATGCGTCCCGCCAGAAAAGCAATAATCGCCGCGGTCAGCACGATAATGCCCAGCGTGAACCAGATAGCGTTTTCCGCCGTGCGCATCAGCAGGTGCCTGACCGTTTCTGAGGTGCCGGTAATAAACACGTTCCAGCCGGTTTTGTGCAGTGTGCCATAGCCGATCAGATAGTGACGACCGTCGTTTTCCAGCGTGAAATGCCCGCTCTCCGTATCCTCAAGCCGCTTCTGCAGCGCCGGGCTCAGCTGCATTTTCGTGCCGACCTGTGCCGGGTCGTGACTGAAGATGATCAGACCTTCATTGCTGACCACGCTCACCGTAGAGCCTTTGGTATAAAAATGCTGGCTCAGGATGTCGCTCAGCATGCTCTGTTTTTTGAGATAGATCGTGCCGCCTATGTAGCCCAGGTAGCGGCCATCGGCGCTGAACAGCGGCTGGGATAAAAACAGCACATAGTTACCGGCGGCAGAGGTGAACGGCGCGGAGATAAAGGGCTTTTTGGTGGAAATCGCCTGCAGGCTGGCCGCCGAGTGGAGTTTTACGCCAACCAGTTTCAGACTTTCCGGTGAAGTTGCGGCAATAACAGCGTCATGATTGACGACCACGACCGAGTTGAAAAAGCCCGACTGCATCCGCAGGCGATCGGTTTCGCTTTTCAGCTGCGTCAGATCGCCGAGATCCCTGATCTGCGACGCACTCCACGCCAGTTCGCGCTGCGCTGTCCCCAGATAACGATCGGTGGTATCTGCCAGTTTGCGGGCATAGGCAATGTTCCCCTCAAGCAGGCTGTCTTCAATATTGGCCTTCTGAAACAGCAGCAGCGCCCCCAGCAGCAGACCGGAGGTCAGGATGACGCCGCCAATGGAAAGCAGCGTCAGCAGGGAGCGAAGACGTATTTTTTCGTGGGGCATTGCAGTCGGAATCCGGAGTAAGTATCCCTTTAGTGTAACCGTTGATGGCACGGCTGAAAGGGAGAAAAGAAGATGATTTCCCTCTCCTTCCGGATGATTAACGTTCCGGCGCTGCCCGACAGCGCGCACGCCGGTCAGTCAGAGTTCAGTCCATATCGCTTCATCTTTCGCCACAGGGTGGTGGGACTGATGCCCAGCATCACGGCGGCCCGGGCGCGATCGCCACCGGTTCTGTTGATCACCGACGCAATCAGTTTCCTCTCCTGCTTCTCCAGTAAATTCACCTCGTCACTGAGCGTGCAGGGAGGCGCCTCACGCTCAACGGCTGCCGAAGAAAGGTGGCAGAGTGACTGCAATGCAACGGCATCGACTGTGCTGCTCTTATGCAGCACCACCAGCCGCAGGATAGCGGCTTTCAGCTCACGGATATTGCCCGGCCACGCCGCATTATTGAGCAGGGCAACCGCTTCGTCGCTAAACGTCAGCGTCCGGTTCTGGCTGGCCAGCAGCGCGTCGACAATCAGCATAATGTCGCCCCGGCGCGCTCTCAGCGCCGGCAGCCGCAGCTCCAGAATATTGATGCGGTAAAAGAGATCCTGGCGGAACTGTCCTGCGGCCACCATCTGACCCAGGTCTTTGTTACTGGCGGTGATCAGGCGGAAACTGGCGGTGATGAGCCCCTCGCCCCCTACCCGGCTGAACCGTTTTTCCTGCAGAATACGCAGCAATTTGATCTGCACGGCGGGCGGGGCTTCGCTGATTTCGTCGATAAACACCGTGCCGTTCATCGCCATTTCGAAAATACCGGGTTTGCCGCCCCGCCGGGCACTGGTAAACGCCCCTTCAGCGTAGCCGAACAGTTCACTTTCCAGCAGGGACTCCGGGATTGCCGCGCAGTTAAGCGCAATAAAAGGCCCTGCGCTGCGCGCACTGGCGTGATGAATACTCTGGGCAAACAGCTCTTTGCCCGTGCCCGTCTCCCCGAGAATATTCACCGGCAGATCGTGAGCCGCATAAAGTCTGGCCTGCTCAATCACAGACACCATCTCAGGCGAGCGGCCCACGATGTCCGAAAAGGTGTAAACCGTGGTGAAGCTGCTGCCTGCAGGCTTTTTCGCCGGGACCGGAGCGCATCCCTCGTGCTGTCCCGCTCTGACGGCGGTGATGAGGGTATAAAAATTTTGCTGACCGGGGATATGTTTCACCGTCAGCCGGAGGGCGTCGCCCTTGATCTCATGTACCTCGTCGGTGATATCCCGCTCATTGATGATGCAGCTGAACAGCGTTTTAAACGCGTCGTTTTTTAAAATCTTATCCCCGATCCGGCAGGGAAAAAGCGACAAGCCCCGGGCGTTGATATTGATGACTTCCCCGGACTGATCCAGCCACAGGATCCCTTCCCGCGACTGATTGAGGGCTGACCAGGCCATCGCCAGCTTCGTGCTCTCCCTGTTGATATATTTCAGCGTGCTCGCCGCGACATCGAGAGCCTGCTCGATAGCGATATTATCGGTGTCCCCCATGATGACCTTCAGATCGTACTTTCTGGCCATTTCCGCGACGGTCAGGCCGCCAATCACCAGATCATAATCATTATCTGCCAGATTTTTGACGACGTTATCAATGTCATAGTGGTTGTAGACCTGACAGATTTTGAACTCTTCATGCGTCATGTTCTGGTAATGACGAAGAACATGGCAGAACTGCGGAAACCCGACTGCGGCGATTTTTTGTGACTTCTTGCGCGCTTCCATCAGGATACGAAATATGCCGTGCAGGTCGTGGGCGATTTCAATGACCGGAACCGCCACGTTATTCCGAAGCAGTGCCGCGGTGCCACCCCGGCTGATGAGGATGCGGGTTCCTCCCTGAATCAGCTGCTGCGCTTTTTCAACCACGTCAAAATAGCGATATTCGTAAACCGGAATATCGATTTTTTTCTCAAGCAGGACATTCGAGATGCGTTGCGTGATGGTTTGTGACACCGAGAGGATCGCAATTTCGTTGTTTTTCATAGGCCATTCTGCGCCATCGTTTTACCGGAAAAGCGGCAACTTTCGTCACGCTGACAGCAACCGATGCCGCGTGACGAAACGAACAATGCCTGCGCAGGGTAATACGCAGGCAGATTTTTATGGGCGGGATTCTCAATCAGAAACGCTGGCGACGATAGACAATCTGTCCATTGCTGATGGTCGCACAGTTGTCGAGATAGTGATCGCCCGTTAAGCGTTCACCCCGGGTGTCTTCAAACACCACCTTCTCCTGCCGCAGTTTCACGATAGCGATATCGGCAAAGGCGCCGGAAGCCAGCGTGCCTGCCTCGCCCTGCATTTTCATCAGGCGTGCAGGCGTGGTGGTGACGGCGCGAACCACATCGAACAGTGACATTCCCATGTTCAGGTACTTGGACATGATAAAGGGCAGACTGAAGACCTTATCGGTGCGCAGGCTATTTCGCAGGGTGAGATCGGTGCTGATGATGTCCGGGTTAAACCCCTGCTCCATCGCCTTCCGCGCCACGGCAAAGTCGAAGTGCGCCACACCATTCGAACAGTCGAAAATGACGCCACGATCCCTGGCCGCTTTGATGTCCGGAAAGAGCTCGCCGTTGTCCTGCAGGATGGCATGGCCGGTGCCGTGGAAACAGTGCGCGAAGATATCATCAGCCTGGAAATGCGTAATCAGTTCATCGGCGGGCAGACGCGAATCTGTCACATGCACGCACAGCCCGGTGTTCAGCTGACGGGCCAGTTCCACGGTGGCGAAGAAGGGATCGCCACTGAAGTGACGTCCTCTGGCGATATCCTGGCTGTAACGCAGCTTAAGACCGAGAATATTGTCGCGATGTTCATTCACCGTCCGGGCAATCTTTTCCACGTTGAAGTTGGCCGGGTTAGTATTTTCCAGATACCCGGTCGGCCCGCCGCCCAGCGTGGAGAGGCCGACATTGACGACGTTCAGATAGCTTTTTATCCGCGTCTGCGCCGTGTTGATGACGCTGTTACGGAACAGCTCGTAGTTCACCCAGCCGCTGCTGCCCGCATCCACCACCCCGGTCACGCCATTGGGCAGGCCGATCACATCGGGGTTAACGCTGATAGCTGTGCCCCCATGAAAAACGTGGGCATGAAAGTCAATCAGGCCCGGCAGCACCAGGCAGCCCGCCGCGTCGATGACGGTCTCCGCCTCCGGGTTGTCAACCGACTGCAGATCGACGATACGGTTGCCTGCCACCCCAACGCTCTGGTCAAGGAAGATGGCGCGTTCCGGGTCCACTACCCGACCATTTTTAATCAGAATATCCAGTTTCATTTTGCTTTTTCCTTTAACCAATACCGATCATTTTCCAGTAGGGGATCCCTATGAGAAAAAAGACCAGCACGTTGACCAGCACCATAGCGCTACCCAGTAACCAGAAGGTTTTTTGCGGGACATACCCACTTGAGAAGGTGAAGACACCCGCGCCGTTGCCGTAATGGGTCAGGAGTGCGCCATACCCGGCAGAGAAGGCCAGTGACAGTGCGATGTACATCGGGTGGGCCTGCGTGGTCATGCCCAGCGTGAATAACACCGGATAGAAAGAGACCACAAAGGCACTGTTAGAAACGAAGAAGTAACGCACCGCGAGGCTGATAAAAACCAGTACGCCAAGGGCACTGATTTCGCTGAGTTGCGACAGGTCCAGATAGTTTTTGATCACGTCAACCAGAAAGACATAGAAACCGCCTTTGGAGAGCGCGACCGCACAACCGTAAAACGCACCGTACCAGACAAAGGTCTGCCAGGCCGATTTTTCACTGGCTACATCGTTCCAGTTCAGTACGCCGAACAGCAGCAGACAGGCCAGGAATGCCAGCCCCACCGGAATGAAGGGGATCCCCGTTAAAGAGCCGGTCATCCAGCCGAGAATACCCAGCACAAAGAAGACCATCAGCAGTTTCTCTTCACGCTTTACCGGGCCCAGCTCGTGCAATCCCTGAACGGCAATGTCATTGACGTTATCGATGCTCTTCAGTTCAGGCGCATAGAGTTTATAGAGGAGCCAGGGGGCCGCCAGCAGCACCAGGCCCGCCGGCAGGATGGCAGCCTTAAACCAGACCATCCAGCTGAGATTCACATTCATGATCTCATTCGCCAGCGAGACGGTAATCGAGTTGGTTGCCATCCCGGTCAGGAACAGGCTGGAGGTGCCCATCGAGACGACATACATCAGAATCGTGAGATAAGCGCCAATCCTGCGACTGCCCTTATCGGGCGTTGATCCCAGTGCTTCGGCGATGTTGCGGAAAATGGGATAGGTGATGCCGCCGGAACGCGACATGTTTGAGCCTGTGGCCGGTGCCAGCACCGTGTCGGTTACCATCATCAGGTAACCCAGTGTCAGCGTATTTTTGCCATAGCGCTGAAGCAGCAGGTAAGCGATACGTTTACCTAAGCCGGTGATCACGAAAGCTTTGCAGATGATAAAGGCACTGATGATAAACCAGACCATCGGGCTGCCAAATCCGGCAAACAGCGGGCCAGGCGCAATGAACAGTGACGCGAAGCCCAGAATAATCAGCATAATCACGGCGTCGGTGAACGGACGCAGAACCAGACCGCACAGCATCGCCAGATAGATACCGACTAAGTGCCAGGTCTGGGCGGAGAGGCTTTCCGGGGGCGGGATCATCCAGAACAGAACGGGGAAAAAAAGGATGGGTAAGAGCTTCAGATAAAGCATGATGATATTACCTCTGCTTAGCAGCCGCGTGCCGGGACGCCGGGACGCGGCTTTTCATTATTTTTAAGAATTAGCGGTAAACGTCGTCGATGAACTCAACGCCTTTTTCATCTAATGCTTTTCTGACCCATGCCCGGTTCGCGGTGCCACGCTTCGCTGCGGCAACTTTACCGGCGTCAAAACTGGCGTATTCCGTCGCTTTTTCGAGCAACGCCGCGGCATCGTTCAGCGGGACGACAATCACTCCGTCCGCATCGCCCACGATCAAATCCCCCGGACACACCGCAACACCGCCGACGGCGATGGGGGTATTGACCTCTCCCGGTCCCTCTTTAAACGGACCGGCGGGGTTTGAACCGGTGGCGAAGATGGGGAAATCGAGCACCGAGAGGGCATCAATATCCCGGACGGGCCCATCCAGCACGATGCCGGCAATTTTGCGATCGTAGTGAGCGTAAGCGATCATGATCTCTCCCATCAGCGCACGGGACCGATCGCCTTCGTTAGAGACCACGATGACATCATTTTCTGTTGCCATATCCAGCGCCGCATGCAGCATCAGATTGTCACCGGCGCGCGCCTTCACGGTAATGGCATAGCCCGCCATGACAGGTCTGGCCGGTGAAGAGATGCGCCTGATGCCGTTACCGAGTACAGCAATCCGGTTCATGGTGTCAGCAATGTTGGCCACAGGCAGCTGCTGATAGGCTTCGAGTAACGCCACGTCAAAAGCGGGACGCTGTGTGAAAATACGGTTACCAATAGACATACGCTTCTCCTTAAAAGCCCGGCACCGGCCAGGATGGTTTTTTGCCCGATAACACTTCATCAATGCCGATGGCGGAATGCAGCGAGGCACGGTCCGTGGCTTCTTTCGTGGCGGCACCAATATGGGGGGCAATTACGACGTTACTCAGTGCAAAAATGGGATCGGCGGGATCGAACGGCTCTTTCTTCAGGACATCCAGCCCGGCGCCGGCAATCTGAGAGGTCGACAGCGCGTGATACAGCGCTTTTTCATCGACCAGCTTGCCGCGTGCGGTATTGATGAAGTAAGCCTCTGGCTTCATCAGTGAAAACTGCTTTTCGCCGACAAAGTCAAAGGTCTCTTCTGTCGCCGGGCAGTGCAGCGAAACAAAATCACTCTCCCGGAAAATCCGGTCAAAATCCTGAATCAACTCAACGCCTTCCGGCACCTGCTCTGCAGTTTTGTAGGGGTCAAAAGCAATGACTTTCATGTTGAAGCCATGCAGCGCCTTCCTGGCTACGCGTGAACCAATATTGCCGACGCCAATAAGGCCGAGGGTTTTCCCGTCCAGCTCAACTTTTGGCGTGCGCAGTTTTGCCCAGTAATAATCTTCCAGCATTTTCTCCTCGACGAGACGGAAGTTACGTGAGCAGTGCAGCATGAAAAAAAGCGCCAGCTCAGCCACGGACATACTGTTGGCGACAGGCGCATTAAGCACCGTGACGCCGTGGCGTTTTGCCGCCTCTAAGTCAACGGTGTCATAGCCTGCGCCATGGCGTGCAACCACTTTTAATTTTTTTGCTGCGGCAAATACGCGCTCAGACATTTTTGAAAGTCGAACAATAATTCCGTCACAGTCAGGGATATCGCGAATGATATCCTCCTCTTCCATGCCGGAACCGGTAATGAGTTCGTAGCCACGACTCTCCAGATAGTCCCGCCCTTCCTTCATGATCTCCTGCGGAAGCAGAATTTTATAGCTCATTTAAGGTACTCCCTTGTGGTTTCTTTCCCCGGCTGTTGCAGAGGTCATGCCAGAATGAAAAAGACAGACAAAAGAAAATAATTAGGATTATGAAAAATAATATTTTTTTATTTTAATGTTAGCTGACACGCCGCTTTAAAAGAGTGACAACAGTCTCACCCTGCACAATGGAAAAATAAGCACATTTCAGAGTGAAAAGAAAAAATTTCAATATGAAATAACCACTACGTTAATAGCTGGTTAATTAAATTTTCTTGTTTTTTCTGACTGGTTAAAGGAAGGTAGATCAGATTAATGAAGGGATAAATTATAACGCTGTTAATGTTATTTCCAGATCACCGACAACAGGAAAGAAATAAAGATCTCTTTTTGCTGCAATAATGAAAAAGGAAAGGTTTTTTCGTTCCGGGTTGCGCTCAGAGGTGACAGATAAAAATTTTCATTCCGTTCAACTTTTTTGAGCACTGATGACAGGCGCTTCATTGAAAAATTGGATGGAGCTATTTCTGCCCCACCCATCATTTTTTCAGATACAGATGAACGGTACTGGCTGGCGAGAGCGTGATAACGTCATCAATCAGGTTACGTTAACGCCAGAATGACTTAATATAAGAACGGCTGCTGAGTCTTTTAATAAAATGGTAGGGACAGGTAAAACGCTGCCCGTCCCACTCAAGATTAAACCACTGAAACTCATCATCTTTTATTTTCTCTACCAGGCTCATCGCCTGCATGGGCGTCTGAAAAGCATAAGCTTTCATCACGCCCTCTTTGGTGCATAAATCAATATGAACCATGGAACCCCCTGCTGTGTAAAAAAGGCACGCTTTATAATTATGGAATAGCCTTTAAAGCATAATGCAGGATCCGCCCGCCGATTATCTGAATCTGTAATATTTACGTAAAAGATAAAACAAAGTATTTTTTTGGGCAAACCCGCCTTATTGCATCAATTAATTTGACGATGCAGACATAACAGGGCCGGATGTGAATAGACGCCCCTTGTCGCGATTGACGACAGCACAGATAACACGCTCATCCGCGCATTTTTTTGGCCTGCCGTTCCGGCTTCAGATGCGCGCCCGCTCGGGCAGAGCGTCACCGATGCTGTCGGGATGGTCAAAAACAGAGCATATCGTTACACTCTCAGCAGCCTTCTCTGCGAACCGGCACGGCTCAGACGTTCCCTTACGGCAGGCAATAAGGACTCTTATGCTGGATTATATGGTGTCGCTCTACTGTGCTGTTCCTGTCTCGTCGGACTGTCTCAGCGCCTGGCTTGCCCGCTGGCTGGCCCGGGAGCAGAGTCGCTGCCACGATCATCACTTTTCCGCCGCGTTTCCCTGGCGCGAAACCGGCCTGCCCCAGCACACCTTTTTGCAGCGGGAACTGACGATAAACGGCCAGCGCTATCTCACCGGACCGCGCTATCTGGGAGGAGACCTGGCTCAGCCCTTCATTGATGTCATCGCACGTGATGGCGCGCTGGATTATGTGGCGGCTGACGCCATCATGCGGGCGTGGCGGGTGCTGAATCCGCTCAGGCTGCGGGTCCTGTTGCCTGTGACTCACGCTGAAATCGGCGTTACTGACCAGCTGCTTTTCCTCAGCGATCCCGCTTCGCTGCCGGAGCCTGTCACAGGCGAACTGTCTCTGGTCACCGCCAGCCGACGCGATTTTCCCGCCTGTCTCGCGGCGATTCATCACGCCTATCGCGTCAGCAGGCAGACCCTGCCGCATCTCCGCGATCAGTTACAGGCTACCAGCAGGCAGGAGTTACGGGAGGATATCGCTGACGGGCACGTCCGTCTGATTGTCTGGCAGGAGAGGATGGCTGGACTGATTATTTGTGTGCCACGGCAAACGGCGTTTATTGAAGGCTTCCAGATTATGGATGAAGTCATTATCCCTGCCTGTCAGGGCCGGGGGCTTGCCGCGAGCGCGCAGCGGCTTTTGCTGCGGCAGCTTCATCTGCACCATGGCGAGCGCGCGCTGCTGACCGGCACGATTCTGCCAGGCAACCTTCCTTCTTTACGAACGGCCTTCAATGCCGGACGACGCTGCGTGCTGAAGTATCAGTTTTTTACCCCCGCCGATTTACGCACAGGCGGTCTGATCGGCTGAGGTCACCACAAGGCGAGCGCAATCAGCTTATCCTGCACCCGGTAAACCCGCTGCTTCAGACTCAGGCTCTCTTCAGCACCGATCAGGTTAGCCTCATAAGCCGCATTGATTTTTTCCAGCGCGCTTTTGGTGCTAATTTTCAGTCCTTCATGCCAGTTCGCTTCTGAGCGGCTGGCTGCCTGCTTCTCCAGCTTTCTCACATATTCCGCGACGTTTTTGTTCGCGGAAAACAGGTTACTCAAGGCCCTATCTCCCTCTTTTTGCTGCTGTAAATGTCCGTCCCGGCGGCGCCAGGTCTCTGTTCCGGAATGCCAGAGTGCGTCTCTGCACTGGCTATCCGGCAGGCATCCTGACCTCTTTCTGAGATTGCAGCTTTGATCTGACTGACGCGGCTTCGCTCGCATAATCCCCCGCACTGTCCTTAACTCAAATCTTGTAATCCCGTTCCACTGAGAACTCCCGGAGGACGTTTTGACAACCACATCTGAGACAACGACCAGTGACAATACCCTCACGCTCCGGCGCTGGATAACGATCGGCCTGCCCGCAACCGAGCTTTTTGCCCTGTGGCTTGAGCCGGATACCCTGCCCCGGATTATGAGCCACTTCGCCAGCGTAACACCGGTGAATAAAAGCGATGCGCACTGGCAGGTTGAAGGGCCTCTCGGCAGGCATTACCGCTGGGAAAGCCGGATTGTTGAAGCGCAGCCGGGCGAAGTCATTGCCTGGCGTTCGCTGGACGGCGCGGACATTCCTAACGAAGGTGAACTGCGTTTTCGCCCCGCGCCGGGTGAATGGGGGACCGAACTGGCCCTGACGCTGCAGTTCACCCCACCGGGCGGGGCACTGGGGAAAAAGGTGACCACGTTATTCGATCTGCTGCCGAAAGAGGTGGCCAGCAAAGCGTTACATCGCTTCAAGAGCCTGGCTGAAACCGGTGAAATTCCCACGCTGGAGGGGCAGCCTGCGGGCCGCCATGCCAGCCGTAAGGATAAGGAGAAATAGATGCGCGCACTCTGCTGGAATGGCGTCAACGATCTCAGCGTTGAAACGGTGGCCGATCCTGGTCTGATTAACCCTCATGATGCCATCATACGGGTCAGGCTTACCACGACCTGCGGCTCCGATCTCCACGTCATTGACGGTCTGATCCCGACGATGCGCGAGGGAGATATCCTGGGCCATGAATTTATGGGCGAGGTCGTCGAGGTCGGCAGCGCGGTGAAAAATATCCGCCGCGGTGACCGGGTGGTCGTCCCCTCCTTCATCTCCTGCGGCTCCTGCTGGTATTGCCAGCAACAACTCCCCTCCTGCTGTGACAACACACATCCGCAGTGGGAAAAAGGGGAGACGGCGCTGGGCCATCCGACCGGCGGAATTTACGCTTACAGCCATGCCTTTGGCGGCTATGCGGGCTCGCATGCGGAGTATGTCCGCGTCCCCTTTGCCGACAATGACTGCTTTGTCGTTCCCGACGGTGTCACCGATGAGCAGGCGCTGTTCCTCTCCGATGCGACACCCACCGGCTACATGGGTGCCGATTTCTGCAACATCCATCCGGGTGACACGGTGGTGGTCTGGGGCTGTGGCGGCGTCGGCCTGATGGCTCAGCAGAGTGCCTGGCTGATGGGAGCACATCAGGTCATCGGTATCGATCGCTATCCTGAGCGGCTGGCGATGGCGCGGGACTTTGCAGGCAGCATCGCGCTGGATTACACCTCGGTCGATATCCACGAAGCCCTGCTGGAACTGACCGGCGGCCGCGGCCCGGACAGCTGTATCGATGCGGTCGGCATGGAGGCCAGGGGGGAAGGCTTAAGTCAGGTCTACGACAAGACGAAACAGATGCTGCATCTTGAAACGGATGTGGGTGCCGCCCTGCGTCAGGCACTCTACAGCTGCCGCAAAGGCGGCAACATCGCTATCCTGGGCGTGTATGGCGTGATGGATAAGTTTCCGCTGGGGCTGATGATCAACAAGAGTCTGACCATCCGCACCGCCCAGCAGCACGGGCAACGCTATATGCACAGGCTGCTGGAGCATGTTGCGCAGAATGAACTCAACCCGGCGTTTATGGCGACGCATCGCTTCCCGCTGGAAGAAGCGCCGCGCGGCTATGAGATGTTTAAGCATAAAGAAGATGGCTGTGTTCGTGCCGTCTTTGTTCCCTGAGAACAGGATG